>Ga0118677_10001757_pt1 | contig 45103 bp, 35 predicted proteins | sample AliMusrvi5mmetaG_FD_86154 | JGI IMG/M metagenome (GOLD analysis project Ga0118677, IMG submission 86154) | reverse complement strand
CATGGCAGATAGAATTTTTGCAAACTTAGAAATTGACCTGAGTTGTAAAAAAATGCGAAAGGTTTATCTCGATGCCTTATGGATAGGGAAAATTGCTTGTTGAAAAATTAACGAACTATTGATTTAATAACACCTATCAAATAATCATCAGCAGAATAAAGTTTGTTGATGACATACTCTTAACTGATAAAGACATTCAAAAAGCAACTTCTTTAGTTTCTGATATTGATCCAAACGATGCGTTGTTTGTTGCATTGAATAATCATTTATCTGCATACCTATGGACAGGTGATAAACGATTGATAAACGGACTTAGAAAAAAAGAATATTCAGGGATACTGACCACAGATGAATTATACGAGCTCTTTTTAAACAAACAATTAAAAACACGAAAGAAAATTTAAATTGTTTAAACATAAAATAGAAAACTTTCCTCTTTGATAATTTTACACACCTTAAAACTTATGATTATGAAAAAAAATTACACCCTATTACTGATTACAATTTTGCTGATAAATTTCAACCTGATTTTTGCACAACAAAATAATGATTTACCAAATCATGGACTGACGCATAGTTTAAGCGCCGGTGAAACTTTTAATGCAAATGATTTTGGCACTAACTTTCGAATCACTAATCCACCAATAGCTCCCGTTCGCAACATTGCCGAATTTGAGCCTGCCGAAGCTGTGCTGATTGCTTATGCCAGTGGTTTTGGTTTGCCTTATTCAGTTATAAAAGACCTGTCGAATTCGGGGCATGTGATCATTGCTGCCAAAAGTTCAAACCAGACCACAGCGCTGAATCTGCTTACAACAAATGGTGTCAACACGGCCAATTGCAGCTTCCTCACTGCCACTGTTGACTCATGGTGGACACGAGATTATTCAGGTTGGTTCATTGCGGACAGCAGCAATCATGTGCAGGTTGTTGATTTCACTTACAACAGAAGCTCAAGGCCAAATGATGATTCCCTGACAAAATATGAAGCCGCTCTATTAGGAACTACGTACTATGGAATGAATTTAAAGACCACAGGCGGCAACTGGATGTGCGATGGTTATAACGGAGCTGTTTCGACTGTGCTTGTACAACAAGAAAATACAGGATTAACGACTGCTCAAATCCAACAAGATGTTTTGGATTATTTGGGGATCAACAACTATATGATTGTACCTGATGCCCTTGGTCAGACTATTGAACATATTGATTGTTGGGCAAAATTTTTAGCTCCCGACAAAATATTGGTTGACTCAGTTCCATCTACAGATAGCCGTTATAGTCAATTCGAAGCAGCAGCAGCATATTTTGCAAGCACCAATTGTTCTTATAACTATCCATACAAAGTTTACAGGACTCTGATTGACGGGAGTTCTTTAAGCGCCGCCACACAGCCATATTCGAATTCATTTATTTTCAACAACAGGGTTTTTGTTCCAATAGGTGGGGGTACATCAAGTGCTAATGATACGGCTGCACTCATTGTTTACCGAAATGCGATGCCAGGCTACATTGTAAAAGGATATACTTCAATAGTAAGCTCGCAAGTGTGGCTAAATTCTGATGCACTGCATTGCCGTACACATGAAATTGCCGACAGCGATATGCTGTATATTCAGCATTACCCGTTGTTCGGATTGATTAACTACTCACCAACAGGATATGACATCAATGCAAAAGTTGTTTCGTATGGAGGATATGCCATTGCTGGTAATTACCCAATGGTTAAATACCGTATAAACTACAATGGACAGTGGGATTCGTTGACAATGGGATATGTCAGTTACCTGAATTATAAAGCAACCATACCTGCTCAAAATGCAGGAGACACTGTTTATTACTACATAAAAGCAAAGGATGTCAATGGCAAAACAGCATACCATGCCTTGATGGGGCAAGCCGATCCACACTTTTTTATTATTGGTACATCTTCAGGAATTCAGGAAAACAATTTCAATCCTGAAATTTCATTTTTTACTTATCCGAATCCCAGTAAAGGAAGTTTTATTTTGTTCACCAAGTCGAACTACACAGGAAATGCTTCAGTAAAAATATTCAATGTTACAGGTAGCCTTGTTTACAATGAAAATTTCGAAATGGTAAATGGCAACAGTATGAAAAGCATCAATGCCGGCAATCTTTCACAGGGAATTTATATGATGGAAGTCAGGACAAAATCAAATGTGCTGACGAAGCAATTGGTGATTCAGTAAAGGGAAAATAAAAATTCGTATCTTTGTTAAAAATTAAGAAAATGGTACAGCTTACTGGGACATATTATAACGGTCAGGTTCACCTTGAAAAGTCTATACAAACAAAAAAACCTTTAAGAATTATTATTACGTTTCAGGAAGAAATAGAAGCGGATAATGAAGGTTTACAACTGTCGGATTTTTCATTTTTGAAATCCCAAAAATTATTGCATGATTATAAGGGTTCTTTCAGTGATGAAGTAATTACAGAAAGACGGAATGCAGTATGAAAATATTCCTGGATACTTCAACTCTCTTTAAATTATATCACCTTGAAAGTGGAACAAAACAATTAATATTGTTTTTCAAATCCACTATGATAGAAAGTGTATTTTTATCTGAAATTACAAAACTTGAATTTGATTCAGTTGTGTGGAAAAAAGTTCGCAAACGAGAAATTGATGACAAAAAAGCACAAGGATTAATTAAAAATTTTGAGAACGATTGGGGAAAGTTTTCCTTTATAAATGATGATGCACAACTTAAACATAAAGCGAGACAGTTAATTTCTAAGTATGGAAACGATGGCCTCCGAACTCTTGATTCCATTCAGTTAGCATCAGCTATTCATATCAAAAAAGAAGCAGATTTATTTTTTACTGATGATTATTTATTATTGAAATTATTCAAAAAAGAAAAACTACATACTGAAATTTTAAAGCAATAACATATCAGTAGTCGCTTTTCAAAACTCTTTCACCAATATCTTCGCCTCCATCATATCCATAATAGCGTACTTCACTCCTTCCCTACCCATGCCCGATTCCTTGATTCCTCCATAAGGCATGTGGTCAACACGGAAAAGTGAAACATCATTGTGGATCACTCCGCCAACATGTAAATTTTCAAAAGCATAATTCATTTCGTCCACCTGATTGGTAAACACACCAGCCTGCAAGCCATAAACACTGTCGTTCACTTTATCTACTGCATCAGTAAAAGATTCAAATTGTTCAAGCACCACCACCGGACCAAAAACTTCACGGCACGAAATCATCATATCTCTGTGGGTATTGGTAACTATTGTGGGTTCATAAAAAGATCCTGTTCTTTTTCCTCCGCAAAGTAATTCAGCACCATCCTTTACGGCACTTTTCACCCATTCTTCAACACGGATAGCGTTTTCTTCATCAATCATTGCAGAGATATCAGTAGTAAATTCCTGTGGTAATCCTGCCTTTAATTGCAAAGCTCCGGCAACGAATTTTTCTTTGAATTGATTAAAAATTTCTTTGGCAACGAAGATGCGTTGAGTGTGAATACACACCTGTCCTGCATAAGCAAATGCCCCGACCAGACAGCGTTTCACAGCGTATTCAATGTCGGCAGATTTTGTCACAATAACACCGGCATTACCACCTAATTCAAGCACAACCTTCTTCTTGCCTGCGTCAGCTTTCATTTTCCAGCCAACCACCGGTGATCCGGTAAACGTTAGAAGTTTGATTCGCTCATCCGTCACCAGCAGGTTTCCGTTTGTTCTGTCCATTGGCATTATTGAAACAGCACCTTTAGGCAAAGCAGTTTGATTAATGATCATGGCAAGTTCCAGAGTGGAAAGAGGAGTTGAGGATGCGGGTTTCAGGATAATGGGACAACCTGCTGCAATGGCAGGAGCGATCTTATGCACTGCGAGGTTTATCGGAAAATTGAAAGGTGAAATGCCGGCAACCAAACCTACAGGAAAATATTTTACAAGACCTTCTTTCCCTTTGCCGGTAGGTTCCCAGTCAAGACGAATGTACTCCATTGGCAAACGTTTTGCTTCTTCGGCAGCAGCAACAAAAGTAGATATTGCCCGCATGATCTCAGCAATAGCATATTTTAAAGGTTTTCCTGCTTCCTTGGACAGAACCAATGCTAACTCATCCTTACGTGAACGGATGACTTCAGCAATTTGCATAAGTATATCATATCTTACAAAAGCGGGCATTTCCCTCAGATCCTTTTCAAGAGAAATTGCTTTGACAATTGTCTTTTCCAAAAGAGCTGCATCAGCAAGATATGTCTTGGCAATTTGTTCGTTGTTGTGAGGATTATTAACTGACAGGACATCTTTAGACACATGAAATTCACCTGCAGCGTAGATTTTATACTCTTTCATTTTATTACATTTTCTAAACCAAATTCCAACTAAAAACTCATCAACTTAAAATCCGCAACTTAATTAAAATGGAGTTGGCTCATCATTCATTTTTGACTGAACAGTTACTGTAGAGGGCAAATCTCTATCACTATAAGGGGACTGGTAATCTGCAAAATCAACACCACTTGTATCAACATTTTCAAATTTAGCAAACCTTCCAATAAATTTAAGCCTGATATCTTTCAAAGCACCGTTACGGTTTTTAGCGATGATGATCTCGGCAGCATCTTTGGTAGGCGATTGGTCTTCGAAGGCTTCTAATTTATAATATTCAGGTCTGTAAATAAAAACTACAAGGTCGGCATCCTGTTCAATTGCACCTGATTCGCGCAAGTCTGAAAGAATAGGTCGCTTTGAACCTCCACGCTTTTCGACTTCACGACTAAGCTGTGACAGTGCAATAACCGGAATATTCAATTCCTTTGCAAGACTTTTCAATGATCTTGAAATATTGCTTATCTCCTGCTCACGGTTTCCCCTGTTATCAGCACCTTGCGACATTAGCTGCAAATAATCTATTATTATCAAATTGATGTCATATTGCGCTTTCAATCTTCTTGCTTTTGCCCTTAATTCAAAAATAGAAAGAGCGGGGGTATCATCAATGATGAGGGGAGCTTCGGTTAATGGAACAATTTTAGCATTCAATTGCTCCCATTCATATTCCTCAAGTAAACCACGTTTTAACTTATCAGCAGGGAGTTGTGTTTCGCTCGAAATTAAACGTGTCACAAGTTGAAGAGCATTCATTTCAAGAGAGAAAAATGCAACAGGTCTTTTATAGTCAACAGCCATATTCCGCGCCATTGAAAGTACAAATGCTGTTTTACCCATACCTGGTCGGGCAGCAATAACAATCAGATCGGATCTTTGCCATCCACCAGTCACCCTGTCAAGTTCTGTAAATCCAGTAGGAACACCAACCATGTGATCTTCCTTTTTACTTGCTGTTCTTATTTGCTCAATTGCTTCCTTTAATAAATCCGGCATTTCAGCATAGCTTCTGCGCAAATTACCTTCACTGACAGTAAAGAGATTTTTTTCAGCGGAATCCAACAATTCGAACACATCTGATGTATCTTCGAATGCGTCACGGATAATGTCGGAAGAAATCCTTATTAGCTCACGTTGCAGGTACTTTTGGGAAATTATACGTGTATGATATTCTATATTGGCAGAGGAAGCAATACGTGAAGTTAGTTGAGTAATATAAAAAGGGCCACCCACTGTTTCAAGTTCACCATTTTTTTTCAGTTGACTGGTAACAGTGAGAATATCCACAGGTTCGCTTTTATTAAACAGGTCTAGGATTGCTTTATAGATTTTCTGATGAGCTTCTTTATAAAAAACTTCAGGTCTTAAAATATCTATGACAGCAGTTAGTGCATCTTTTTCGAGCATCATGGCTCCAAGCACTGCTTCTTCAAGGTCTATAGCCTGGGGAGGCAATTTTCCATGTTCAAGGATTGAGGGAGTAGAAAAAGTCTTCTTTGTTCTTTTTCTGATAGATTCCTGTTGAGAGTTTGTTGTTTCGTTCATGTGTCAAAAATACGAATTGAAGTCTTGTTCAAAAAGAAATTGTACGGAAATAGTTATTAACAATGCGAGCGGATTATAAACCAAGCGGATAAAGAGATCGGGGGATCAGACAATAGTCACATCCTCTTCTTTAATCAAAGGTTTTCCCTGATATTTTAAGATAAGCTGTGCTACTGTAAGCACATCTTTCTGGCAGTATGTAACAATACGTTTAAGATCTTTTTCAACATAATAAACACGGGCAACATCGCTACCAGCAATATCATCTTTTGGAGTCGGAATATTAAAAAGTGTGGCAAGAAGTTCAAGAGAAGTGAAGTGCTTGAAGTCTCCAAATTTCCATAATTCCATAGTATCAATTGTACTTACTTCCCACGGTTTTTTACCTGCAAGATCAAGGATTGCGGGCACTTTTATCCCCTGAATCATCATCCTTCTTGTCAAATAAGGTACATCGAATTCTTTGCCATTATGGGCACATAAAAGATTCTCCTTTTTAGTGTAACTTGTATTTAATAACAATGCAAAATCCTCAAGCAATTTTTTTTCATCATCACCATAAAACGATTTTAACTTAATGGTTTTTCTGTTGTCATTTGTTTTCACAGCACCAATTGATATGCATATTACTTTGCCAAATTCGGAAAAGATACCAGCCCTGTCAAATAATATTGCAGGCGAGTCTTCAGGTCTTCGCGGCAGAAATTCCGCTTTTCTGTCCCATAGTTTTTTATAGTTATCAGGCAACAGTTTATACTCAGCGCACATTGGTACCGTTTCAATATCGAGAAACAGAACATTTTCGAGATTTAAGAATTCAAGCATTAGAAAATATTAAAGGTTATAATTCACCAAAGTTAAATTTATTTTTTAAATGATCACGCAATCGGAAAAAAAACTTTACTTTTATAGAGTGAAACTTAAACTTATCATACTGCTTTTGTTTGCGGTCATTTTTCATTTATCCTGCAGAAAAAATAAGGATGAGGTGGCCCCGGTTATTACTATAATCAAACCTTACGAAAATCAGCAATATTCAACACTCGACACAGTTTGGGTTACTGCCACAGTTGATGATGAGACTGCCCTAAAACAAATTGATGTCACACTAACAGATGAAAACAAAACTCCTGTTCTGCAAACCATGAGCATATTACCTAATAATAAAAATTACACTTTTACAATACCCTATGACATCAATGACATCGAACTTTCTTCTGGAAATTATTTCATCAGGGTAAGGGCTACTGATGGTACAAATGTTCATGACACATACAGAACAATCAAGATTGATGCAATTCCAAAAGTTTTAAAGTATGTTTACATTTTAAGTTTCGGAAATAGTACAACTATTCATGCACTAAGAAAAACTTCCTCAGGAAATCCTCAACAGATGTTTGACATCAATGGAGATTTTTCAGCATCAGCAGTGAGCTCAAAATTTCAGTTGTTTTATACTTGCGGTAAAACATTTGGAGACATGCATGCCTATAATGTTTCTGATGAAACCGAAGCATGGTCAATTCCTGTAATAAGTGATCCACCTTTCCCTTATTTTGAAAATATTGGCTGCTATAATGACATTCTCTACACTTCTTTTTACAATGGATACATCAAAGGGTACAATAAGAACGGAAGCATCACATTTAATGCAACTACACCTACTGGAACATATCCGCAAAAAGTGATGGTAACTTCTTCGTATTTATTTGCTGATCATGCGGAATATTCAGGTTCAGCAAAGGTTTTCGCAGTGTACTATGCTGTGAGTGGAGCGCTCAAGCAACAGATGACCACAAATTATGGTGTTCTGGAAATGTTCGAAAAAGACAATGACAATATTGTTCTTTTCGGAAATCAAAACGGACAGGCTGTTATGAATATTTATAAGATCTCTGATAATGGGACATGGGCGCCACATACGTTGCCAACAGGAAAACTTTATGATGCCATTCAGCTTAGCGAAGATCATTATATTCTTGCCCTTGCAAGTGGTCTTTACTACTATGATTATTCAGACAACAGCCTAACAAGTTACTTGAGCGATATTGCCACTGACATCAAATTTGATTCAACCACCTCTGAACTATATGCTTCATCAGGACACAACATCAGAGTGTACGATTATAATTCACACACTTTAATAAACACTATCACAGTGGCTGATTCCATATTGGATTTCCGTTTTCTCTATAACCGCTAAAATGAGTTTAAAATTTGTCATTACAGAAGACGGTTCACACTCCTTATTTGTTCCTGAACTTAACGAACATTATCATTCTGTTTTTGGAGCCATCAATGAATCACAGCATATTTTTATTGATGCTGGTTTAAAAAAAGCAATTAGTAACAAACGTGAAATAAATATTCTCGAAATTGGTTATGGAACCGGATTGAATGCATTAATGACATTCATAGAATTGGAAAGACAACACATTAAATGCGACTATACCGCAATTGAAGCTTTTCCGCTCGACATGGAAATTTATTCTCAATTAAATTATTCTGAAATTTTGAAGATTTCAAATGACATTTTTCTCAAAATTCATGAAGTTGAGTGGGGAGTAAAACAAATCATTTCTGATTTTTTCAAGATCCAAAAGCTCGAAAGTAAAGTACAGGAAATGTCTCTTCCAGAAAATAATTTTGACCTTGTATTCTTCGATGCATTTGCACCGGATGTTCAACCGGAACTATGGACAACAACCGTTTTTGAAAACATACACCATTCAATGAAAAACGAAGCAATATTAACAACCTATTCAACAAAAGGAATTGTAAAGCGGGCATTAAAAGCAGCAGGGTTTTCCATAGAAAAACTTCCCGGACCTAAAGGAAAACGTGAAATTTTAAGAGCTACTAAATAGTACTGATTTGAGAAAAAGAGATAGCTTTCCTGTTTTTAAAGAAAGGCTGTAATGATTATCAACAAATATTGAGAGCTGTTAACTTTCTTCAGTGAACCTTCTGGTATTGAAAAAACCCACTATCAGTCCTGAAGCTATGCCTGCAATAATTGATAAAATTGTCTCCTCATCACTAACAAAAAAATCGGCCCCTTTAAAAAACGCAGGAATCTGTGAGATCATCAGCGAAATGCATGTGAACCCAAGAATGTAAAGCAGTATTTGAAAGAAAAACTTCATCATAATAATTCACGCAAATACGAACATCTTCGAAAGTAACGAACCTAAAAACTTACAAGTTTCTTTAATTTACGCTATTCACAATCCGTTGTTGAATAATAGATTTTTGACAAACAAAACCACTATGAAAAATCCATACATTCGCAAAAAACTGTAATGATTCGTTGCTTTTTAATATTAGTCGTTTTTTTGGTTCAAATGGTTGCCTCCAATGTTACTTTTTCACAAGTACCAAACGACTCATCAATCATTAAACTTAAGGCCGGAGTAGATAAATTCAGTAAAGATGCTACATTGAAAAATGCCAAATGGGGCATTTGTGTGATCACTGCTGACTCACAAAAAACTGTGTTTTCTTATAATGATTCTTTAGGATTGATACCTGCATCTACAATGAAAGCCATAAATACAGCAGCAACTCTTTCTATGCTTGGAAAAGACTACACTTTTAAGACTTACCTTTTTTACGATGGAGATATAAGCAAAGATAGTGTGTTGCATGGAAACATTTATATCAGAGGCGGAGGTGATCCTTCTTTAGGCTCTCCCCGTATTGACTCGATGAATGATATGAAATACTTGCTGCCACTATGGGTCAAAAGCATCAAAAAACATGGAATAAAAAAGATTAATGGTGCAATAGTAGGCGATGCCAGTATTTTTGATGATACGCTAACTCCCGCTACCTGGGATAAAGATGATCTGGGTACTTATTATGGAGCCGGTGCTTCAGGACTAACTTTTCATGAAAACTCTTTTAGAATAATTATTAAATCTGGAAATAAATTTAATGATACTTCAAGGATTGTCAAATTAGATCCACCTATTCCTTACATCAGTATTGACAATGTTGTAAAGACAGGTTATTATTACACACCGGATGATCTGTGGGTGGGTGGTTCTCCTTATAACAACAGAAGAATTATCAAAGGATGGATCCCTAAAAATAAAGATGAGTTTCCCATCAGGGCTTCACTTCCTGATCCTGCTTTCTTTTGTGCATACTCACTTTTCAAAACTCTTAAGGATAGCGGGATTGTTGTGAAAGATTCCTGTTCTACGCTAAAACAAGAAAAAGCAAAAGGAAAACGAAAACCTGGTGCTCTTACTTTTTTTTACAGACTGATAAGTCCGCCGCTTGACACAATAGCTTATTATACCAATCAATTCAGCATTAATACGTGGGCCGAAGATATTCTGAAAATGTTAGCTTACGAGAAAACCGGTACAGGTTCCACACAGGTTGGCACCCAGCTGGTGACTAATTTCTGGAAATCAAAAGGTGTAAACCTAAAAGGATTTGTAATGAAAGATGGCAGCGGACTTTCTCCGGAAGACAGGGTTTCACCACGGCAACTTGCCGAAATTTTACGTGCTGATATTGCCGACACTTTATTTACCGTATTCTATCACACCTTGCCAATCGCAGGCAGGTCCGGTTCAATAAGCCGTATTTTCAAAGGAACGGTTGCTGAAAATAATCTCAGGGCGAAGAGTGGTTATATGCGTGGACTTCGTTCCTATGCAGGTTATGTTTACAACAAAAAAAACAAACTCCTGACTTTTGGTATCATAGTAAATGGTCACTCTGCAACACCAGCCAAAATGCAGTCAATGCTTGAGAAACTTATGGTGCTCATTGCAGAAACGGAATGGTAATATGCGAATTCCTTCCTTTAACTATGTAGCTTTCATCAAGCACATATAGCATTCGTAGAATTCACAGAATTGCTTTGAGAGTATAAACTTTTCATTTGTAGGAGATATCCCAAAATGAATTTCATGATTGCTTTATTAAAGCTCCATGAACCGGTAAGGAATTAACAATAATTTTTGATTACAGAAACATAGACAAGTGGCAACTACTGTGTGGCAGGCTGAAACTAACTCTTTCCAAATAAAAGTCCTCCATTTTCTTTCAAAAAAAATATTTTTTAAAAGGCGATTGCTATCTAAAAAAGTATTATTTTAGCCTCCTGAATAAAGAACAAACACATCATTAAAAAATTAAGTTTATGGAAACAACAGAGCTTAAAGAAAAAATTAAAACAATGGAAAATATTGATTGGAAAAACCTGCCTTTCGGTTATTTCAAAACCGATTACAATGTGCGTTGCTACTATAAGAACGGAGCATGGGGCAAATTAGAGGTAACTGATTCGGAGTACGTGAACATTCATATTGCCGCAACTGCATTGCATTACGGACAAGAAGCATTTGAGGGACTAAAAGCTTTCAAAGGTAAGGATGGAAAAGTTCGTGTTTTTCGCTGGGAAGAAAATTCCAAACGAATGAATAACTCGGCACAGGGGACTTTAATGCAACCGGTACCCGCTGAATTATTTAAAGAAGCAATGATCACTGTAATCAAAAAGAATGAAAGATTTATTCCTCCTTACGGAACAGGAGCGTCTTTATATGTCAGGCCACTTTTAATTGGCAGTGGTGCTGAAGTTGGTGTTAAACCTGCAAAGGAATATTTATTCATGGTTTTTGTTGGACCTGTTGGCCCTTACTTCAAAGAAGGGTTTAAACCTGTTTCTATTCAAATCGTTCGTGATTATGACAGAGCAGCTCCTCTTGGAACCGGTCATATAAAAGTTGGCGGAAACTACGCATCAAGCTTGCAGGCTTCAGAAAGGTCACATGCTGAAGGTTTCTCATCAGTACTTTTTCTGGATGCAAAAGAGAAGAAATACATTGATGAATGTGGTCCGGCAAATTTCTTTGCGATTAAAGACAACAAGTATATTACCCCTAAATCAGTTTCAATTCTGCCTTCAATAACCAATATGAGCCTTAAAGATATAGCTAAAGATATGGGAATGGAAGTGGAGTGCAGAAGAATTCCAGTTGAAGAGCTTGCCACCTTCGAAGAAGTTGGTGCCTGCGGAACTGCTGCAGTTATCACACCGATAAAGAAAATTCTTGACAGAGAAAACGGACTTGAATATTTGTATTGTAAAGATGGAGAGGCCGGCCCGGTTTCAACAAAACTTTACAACAAACTAAAAGGTATTCAGCTTGGCGAAGAAGAAGATAAATTTGGCTGGAACTTTATTATTGATTAAAGGTTTTGAAATTTAAAGAAACAGAAAGGTTTCGACTTTATAAAAAGTTGAAACCTTTTTTTTATTTACACTATACCACCATTTCCCCATTCGCCTTTTCTTCCCTTTGACCATTCATATTTTTCGCCTTTCATTAGCTTTTCAAAAAGAATTTTCGCTACTCTACGATCATTTTCGAAAGTAAAATCTTCAGATAAAATATCCTTTACATTCACCCATCTGAATACTACAGCGCCATCTTTTTGTTCAGGGAAATCAAACTTCTTTTGTGATGTTTTTATCAGGTTATAATCGGCAACATTTATTCTGTAATAAATACAAACAACCTGGCAGTTGTCATTAAATATTGAAGGAAGAAAAAAATCAGTTGTATAAAAATGTTCACCAACTTCAACTTTCAGTCCCATTTCTTCCCGACCTTCTCTTTGAAGACATTCGATTGTTCCTTCACCATATTCAAGGCCCCCTCCCGGGAACTTGATCAATTGTTTGCCTTTAAAAATCTCATCAGTGATCAACACCTGACCGGCATCATTTATCAGGATGCCATAAATACGAACTGCAAAATTATTTTCTTTCATTTTCCTTTATTATTCATGAATCCTAAACTATTTATTATCCTTTTACGGGGGCGTTTGAAAACGCCTTCATTCACCGATTTCACATCTTCAATTGTATAAAATGCCCTCGGGTTATACTGGTTGATAACTGAAACAAAATGCTCGATATTTTCTCGTTTAATAACTGAAAAAATAAGTTTTACTTTTTGCTGGGAACCTTCCGCATCAACAACAGTCAGACCGAAATTTTGCGACTTTAATTCACCAATAAGATCTATCGCATCGGACCCGGTTATTACACGGATAATGACATCTCCAATCAATAACTTTTCATCGAGATACATTCCCAGATAATTTCCGAGCGCAAACCCGCATCCGTATGCAAGGTAGCAAACAATATTGTCAAGATGCTGCATAATTTGACCGATAGCAAGCAACCAAATAATCACCTCGAAAAAACCAAGCAATGGAGCCATATTTTTAAGCCCTTTTGAAATAAAGATCATACGAAGTGTGTCAAGGCTCACATCGCAAATACGGGCTAAAACAATAAGCAATGGAAGTATTACCCATGCAAAAACGTCGGAGTTGATAAATTGGAAATGTTCCATAAAAAATTCGCAATTAGTTGATGGCAAATATAAGAATTTTTAAAGTAAGTTTGAATGGAGGATGAATGAGTGAAATAATTTTCATTATCCTGAATTGTGTATTTATAAATTAGGATGAACGCCATCGAAGTTCATTTTCCGAAATCGAAGCTCATTTTCCGAAATTGAAGCTCATTTCACGGAATTGAAGCTCATTTTCCCTCAGCGAAGCTCATTTTCCCTCAGCGAAGCTCATTTTGCGCCATCGAAACAATTTGACCGTTGTTTTATCAAGATGAGGGAAATTGTCAGAAATTATTACGAGAAAAAGTAATTGAAAATGTAATATCTTTGCAATAGCGAAATAAAAATCATGCATGCAAAAATTGCAGAAAGGCAGTCATTCATTATTATTGAAAACACTTTTACAATAACAAAAATGAGATCTTATGAAAAATTTCTTTAAAGTAGTATTGATAGTAATCACCATCATCATTGGGGCTACTCTGATATTTGGAGTTGGAATGTATTTCAAATTCAAATCTGAAACCAAAGACATGAGTGCCATTGCAACCAAAGAAGTAGTTGCAAATGTGTATGCAATAAATGACTCTTTTGTCAACATGTTCCTAGTTAAGGACAGCACACATTACATCGCAATTGATGCAGGAAATGATGCAGGTACAATTTCCGAAGGACTTAAAAAGTTAAGCATTGATCCTGACAAAGTAATTGCCGTTCTGCTTACGCACACTGACAAAGACCATGTTGCTGCATTAAAATTATTCAGAAATGCCAGGTTGTATTTTTCAAGACCTGAAGAACAAATGATCAACGGAAACAAATCGAAATTCCTTTTTTTTGGAAACCATATTTCAACTACGGAATACACATTGCTTGATGACCAGCAAACTTTGAACATTGGTAAAATTAAAGTGAAAGGTTACCTGACTCCCGGCCACACCAGCGGATCAATGTGCTATCTTGTTAATGATAAATATTTGTTCACAGGTGATGCATTGAGCTTAAAGAATGGCAAGATCGGGAAGTTCAATAAATTTTTCAACATGGAAGACGAAACTGCAAAAAATTCAATATTGAAAATAACAAAAATTGATAGCGCTCAATATATTTTTACAGCACACTACGGCTTCACCGGCGATTATAAAAATGCAGTGAAGGATTGGAAATAATTGAAATATTGAATCAGATTTTAATTAGTTTTTCCCTGGCAAAATCTTCTTTATTTTTGCCATTTGAAAGTTGACAATCAACTTAAATTTATTTAATAATCAGGAATGCCTCCAAAACAAAAGAAAAACGCACAACCCCAAAAGCCACCTTCTGTGCTGGCAAAGCCTAAAGCTAAAAAGGAAGTTGCTTATCAGATTCCCAAATGGGTTGTACCTGCGGTTTTGGTTATTACAGCTATCATTTATTCCAGGTGCCTTTTCAATGGTTTTGTAGGCCTCGATGATGACAGGTATATCAGGCAGGATGAGTTAATCAAAAACTTCAGCATTGATGGAATAAAAACAATTTTCACCAGCATTTACTGCAACTTTTATCATCCGTTTACTTTACTGACTTTCCTGATAGAATATACCTTTTTCAAATTAAATCCCCTACCCTATCATCTTTTTAATATCATCCTCCATTTACTGAACACATGGCTTGTCTATAAACTGGTGCATGAGCTGAGTGGCAAAAAAATTACTGCTTTGGCGGTGATGATTTTATTTGCTCTCCACCCTATGCATGTGGAATCAGTTGTTTGGGTTGCAGAAAGAAAAGATGTTTTGTATTCATTCTTTTATTTGTGGTCATTGTTGGTTTACCTTCGTTACCTCAAATCAAATTTCGCGAAGAAATATTATGTTGCAGCTTTACTCATTTTTGTCGCTTCTCTTCTGTCAAAGCCTGCTGCAGTAACCTTACCAGTGTTATTGATTGTTTTTGATCTCTATAAAGGAAGGAAAATAAACTTCAAATCATTGCTTGAAAAAATCCCCTTCTTATTACTATCAGTAGGGGCAGGTATAATCACATTGTTTCAAACCGCTGACATACTCAAAGAGCTTTCACTCTCCTACAATATTATTGAAAAAACATTTCTGATTTCCTACACCTTTGCATTTTACATCGCAAAACTTTTTGTTCCTTTCAATTTATCCGTCATGTATTACTATCCTGCAATGCAAAACGGAATGTTTCCCTGGCAATATTATGCAGCCTTACCTTTTGTTCTGATCGCATTCTGGGCAATTCTGAGGCCAAAGAAAAACAGGAGAGAAGTGATATTTGGGTTGTCTTTTTTCCTCATCACGATTCTGATGATGGTGCAAATCTTCCCCAATTCAACAGCACTTGTTTGTGAGCGCTACACCTATATTTCGTACATCGGCTTATTCTACATAGCAGGTCAATGGATATCGGATATAAAGAAAAAGGAGACAACAAATATTGTCATGGTATTGTTCACATTCATTATGCTGGCATTTTGCATAACATCTTATATCCGCATTGGCACATGGAAAAACGGCGATACACTTTTCAATGATATTGTTGAAAAAAACCCGCATTATTATCGTGCATACCTTGACAGGGGCGCCTACAGAAGTAATAATGGTGAAATGCAAACAGGCTTGCAGGACATGAATTATTCCATAACCCTGGATTCCACAATTGCTGAAACATTTGCAAAAAGAGGTTTTCTTGAGTATCAACTGGGTGATAATGAAGCAGCAATTTTTGATAACACAAGAGCTATTCGCCTGGATCCTGAAATGGCAGAAGCTTACAATAACAGGGGTGTGGCTTATTACAGGTTAAATAAAACAGACCTCGCATTGGAAGATTTCAACAAGACTATCCTCATCAATCCAAAAACCGAAAGAGTGTTTTATAACCGTGGAGTTCTAAAGTCGGAAAATGGCGACCTTCCCGGTAGCTTGAATGATCTCACTATGGATATTAAATATGCTCCCGGCGATGGGGATGCTTATGGTTTCAGAGGGTATATCAACTTCCAGCTGCAAAACTATAAGCAAACTATTGAGGATATTAATATTTCTTTGAAACAAAAACCGGATATTGGCATGTCATATTACTATCGAGGCATGTCAAAACTATGCTTGAAGGATACAACGAATGCTTGTCAGGATTTGAAAAGGGCATTGCAGCTAGGTTATAAAGATGCGGCAGATGTGCTTCAGAAATGTTGTAAATGATTTAACTGATTTTTGTTGTCAGAATTCCAACTTATCCGGATTTTGACGGCAATCAAAAACAGTTGCTATCAATATCGTCTTTGGATCAATAATCCGGTAAACTATTTTGTAATATCCAACAACCAGGAATCTATAACCCTGTCCTTGCAAATTAATATTTTCTTCAATCCTTCCGATTTCTTTGTGTTTGACTAATTTCTTAGTTGTTGCTAATAATTTCGCAACTATTGAAACAGCAATCCTTTTTGAAGCTACGATACAATAATAATCATAAATCTCTTTGACGTCAACTTTAGCCAAGTCTGCCCAGATAATTTTCATGGCCTACCAGTTTAGAATTTCCTTTTCAAAATCTGATTGTTCGGTAACATTCCCCTTTTTAAAATCATCTTCGGCTTTATCAAGGCGGGCTTTATACTCTGCATTCGTCATTGGTTTAATTCGTGCTTCATAATTTACTTTTGCTGACTTATCAAGAAGTTTATCAATTTTATTTAAAGTAGTTAAATCATTTAGCCAAATAAGCCTTTCAATCAAGGTCAGTTTTCTCGTCTGTAAGTCCATTATTACATTTTTTGGTAATACAAAGATAAAAAAAATCTCATTACGACTTTTTTATTTTAGTGATTTTACCATGAATAAATGAATGGTTGTCCGATAGAAAGAAGTTTCACTTTTCCAATAAGAAATTTAATTACTTTTGTTCACAGAATCAGACTTCATGTCAACACATAAATCTATGAATTCATCAACCGATATAGATAAAGAAAAAGGTTGGAAAAAGCTTTTCCACAACTTCAATTTACCTTCAAATGAAAACAAATTCGTTCTTCCTGCTTATTCTGAATTCATGCCATCACCAAGGCTTGGCTACAACATTAATGGGGATATTGATGAAGAAATTTTTTCAGAGTATGATTTAAACGGATGGAAAATTTCCGAATTGGAAGAAGAACTCGAATTAAAACCAGGCATCCAAAATATCGGCAGTCAATTAATGGAGCACATCATTAAACTTGGAAAGGGTTTACCGGAATATCACATCGGTGGCCATCGTAACCAAAATTTAATAAACAACCCTTATTGGCCAGCTGAACTTGCATCAAACGCAGGAAAATTAAAAAACGAACAGTACATAGTTTTTCTTCCCATGATGCTTTCACGAACCCAGGATGATAAAGGACGTATAAGATGGACATTCTTCGGCGGCAGTTCCAATGAGCCTGAAAATGTATTCTGGAAAAGTTTTGTTGACAAACCATCTGTTGAAACAAATGAGGAGAAATTCGTTTCTCTGATCATCCAAATCCTAAGCGAAACACATCATGTGAAAGCTACGGACAAAACAGATTTACTGAAAAATGGTTTTCGTATCCTGGAATCAAAAAACAATGATTTACTTCCCTCATGGACAAAATCATTTATGATAATGGATGAAGACTCTTTTGAAAACATCAAATACATTCTAAGTTTCCGTCCTTTCGGATCATTACCTGATATAGTAAGAAAAAAATATCTTGATGGCGAAATTGTCTTACTCCCTTTCCCCGGAAGTCTTGTCTTTTGGGGCATGGACAATTACAAAAAATTACAAAACGAATTACCATCCGCCCTTCAAATTCCCTTGCTCAGACTGGTTACCCGACATAGGGGACATGAAGGAATGAGTGTTCCTCAATCAGGATGGATATACGAACCTCATCCTGATGTTAAGGCATCAGATGTTCATCAGGAACTTATTCTGGATTCTTATCATCGCACACATCGCTGGCAAAAGATACACAAGAATGAGGATGAATTGTTGCACCCGCCCCTGCTGACAAAAATTATAGCAACACTCTTCAGTACCGAACTTGACACTATGGGTCTGTATGGAAAACCCATGGCAAGAAATTGTCAATTGTGGAGGAAAGATTATTCACTTTTGCTTGATGGACTGAATGCCACTCACGAAGATATCCTGAAAGCGGAAAATGAAATTAATCATGGTGGTTTATTTGGTTATCGCTTTTATTTTCCTCCAATGACTATTGGAAATCATGAGATCTATTGGCACCGTCCGCTAATTTCATTTGTTTCAAAAGACACAAATGAAATTAAAGTTATGCAAGATGCTATGAATGGTTATATTTCTGCTTATCCAACTGGAAAAAACTCACAACCTGAGACTCTTGAGCTATGGCCACGAATTCAAAAACGACCACTGCAATTATCGGCAATAAAGAATTTCAAAAGCAAACACGATAGCTTTGCACATCAAACTACGATGAACATTATAAATTTGCTTGCCCAGAAAGACCTTTTTATAAAAGCCAGAATACCCCGGAATTTTGCACGACATCTCTTACATATAGGTAAACACGAAACATTAGAACAATGGTTGTCATCATTACCGGAATTATCCAATGATACCGAAACCGGGCTTGCAATGAAAATTGAACTGGAAAAAATTTTTGAGACAGAATACCGTGAAAAAACTTTTGAAGGTATTACATATAAATACTCCGCAAACCGTGCTTTTGAAGAAGCTTACTGGAATGATATTTTCACATTATCGCATGGAAAATTCATAAATAAAGACAATGCTGACTTTGTAGATGATGCCGCCACACTTGATAAAATCAAACATCATAAACGCGACCTTGCTCAGCTTGGAGATTACCTGATATCACGACATCGTGAAGAAATTGAAAAAGCAGGAATGGATGAAATTGCTTTTTGCGGTGAATTGCCTTTTAAATGGAAAACTGATTTCAACTACAATCAATATAAGGGATGGAAAAACAACAAGGATGAACTGGAGTTTGAAAGGGATATTCTAGTGATCATCCCGGGGAAAAACAGAGGTGAAGCAGTAGTCATGGCTGATCATTATGACACGGCATTTATGGAGGATATTTATGAAAAAGATCGCGGTGGTTCAGGTGCTCGTTTATCGGCCGCCGGCGCTGATGATAATCATTCCGCCACTTCCGCTCTGCTCAGAGCCTGTTCAATTTTTCTTGATCTTGCCAAAAAGAAACTTTTGGAACGTGATGTTTGGCTCTTACATCTCACAGGCGAAGAGTTCCCTTCCGATTGTCTTGGGGCAAGACATTTTTGCGAGGCAGTAATAAACAAAGATTTAAAACTTCATGTTGAAAATAATACTGTCATTGATCTGTCAGAAACGAAAATTGCAGGGGTTTTTGTTTCAGACATGATCGCCCATAATAACGATAGGGATCGGGATATTTTTCAGGCTTCACCCGGTAATAATATGCAATCTGTTTTCCTGTCCTATCAGGCACATATTGCAAATCAAATTTGGAACAACTGGGCATCTCTTTGGAATTTACTTCAGGAAAGGAGTAATTGTAAACGTGGCATTCGCAGCTGTGATGGAATAACAATTCCGGATATTGCACAGCATCTTCCGCTGACCGGTGAAATCCGCACAAAATTTAACCACAGCAGTTCGCTTTACAATACCGATGGACAAATATTTTCAGACGTAGGAATACCTGTAGTGCTTTTTATGGAAAACTATGATATTTACCGTTGCGGTTATCATGACACAAAAGATACAATGGAAAATATTGATCTTGATTATGGCGCTGCTTTGGCTGCAATAGTAATTGAAACAGTAGCCAGAACTGCAACTCTGAAAGCACTGCACTTCTGACAAATAATATTAATTTTGAAAAGATTACTTATCAAGCTTTCGTTGATAGTGTTTTAATGTCATGATAATATTCGTTCCTCTTTAAGTTATAAACTCAACAAAGTTCAATTATTGATAAATGAAAAACACAAAGATCAAAAGACTTATCATCACCTTATCTTGCATTTTAATATTGGGCTTCCTTGTTTTAAAAGCATTGCATTACGGGGATTTCAAAGTTTTCTTAGAAGCCGCAAAGTTAGTGGCAGCAGGTAAAAACCCATACCACGATTGGATTTTTATCACCGAAGGAAACTACGCACTTTATTTCTATAGCCCATTATGGGCAGTAATACTTATCCCCTTTACTTACCTTCCCGGTTTTATCCCTAATTTCATTTGGTTATTGGCAAATGCTTTCTTTTTATACAGGATATGGATCCTACTTAAAAATTACGTGGACATCCAAAGTCTTTCCAAAAAGCGAGCATATTGGCTGTTGGTTATTAGTATTGTTCTAAACCTGAAATTTATCCTTCATAATTTCGAGATGATACAAATGACCATCTTTATTCTCTGGGGAGCGCTTGAAAGTCTGAGATTTTTCAGAAACAACAATTTCATTTGTGGAGGTTTACTTTTAGCATTTATTATCAACATCAAAATTCTTCCGATTGTACTCATTCCATATTTGATCTATCGCAAAGAATTTAAGGGTGCGCTGAGTACTGTTTTTTTCAGCATTGTTTTCCTCTTCTTGCCTTGCATTTATTTCGGATGGTCAAATAATTTGTTTATGCTTTCAGAATGGTGGTCCGTTGTCAACCCTAACAATGCAGAACATTTGCTGGAAACAGATCTTGGGGCTCATAGCCTGACAGCATTAATTCCTTCACTCCTGACTAAAACAACAGGCGTTTTGCCTTATTCCAGGAACCTACTTAACCTTGATCTTGCGACAACCACTTACATTCTTAATGGTGTGCGAATCGGTTTTATCCTTTTGACAGTTTATTTTTTAGGATTTCCGCCATTCAAAAAAGCCAAATCAAAATTAAGGGAATTGCGTGAGCTTAGTTTCATCTTTTTATTAATCCCATTAATCTTTCCGCATCAACAGAAATATGAATTTTTTCTGGCGGCTCCTGCCCTGTTTTACATTTCATATTTTGTTATTTTGAATTACAAATCACAGATGATGACAGATAACAAAAAGAGATTTTACACGATACTCACACTTTTTATTCTCTCCTTTGTTTTGATGACATTATTGACGAATAATTTATTCGGACATGCCTTTGATCAGATAACGCAACATTACAAAACCATTACTTACGGAGCAACCGTTCTGATTATTATTTTGGCAATGTGCTCTCCAAAATTCGTTGAAAAAAAGTGATTTTATGAGGAAGTAATTTTAGAAACTATTCTGTCATCCCATCAGGGTATCAGGTTGACATGACCAATATAATTGTGCTCATACCCTGCCAGATCTTTTAACCGTATCCTGTACACATAAACACCCATTACAGAATCTTTTTCATATTTACCTTTGTTCATGTAGGTACCATTCCAACCTTCACCTGGTGTTGTGCTGATAAATACAAGTGTACCCCAACGGTCATAAATTGCCATTTCGAAATTATTCGGATCTACACTCAATCCTTGTGGCAGAAAAACATCATTCAGATCATCTCCGTTGGGTGTAAAAGTATTTGGTATGTAATAAGTGTAAATTTCATGAACCACGATAGAGTCATAATAATTACTAATGCAACCATTGTTGTCAGTCACTGATAATTCAACATAAAAAGTCCCGACATTGTTAAAGATATGGGTAGTAGCTTGTCCCGACACAGAAGGGCTTCCATCACCGAAATTCCAAACCCAACTAACAACACTCCCTGAGGAATTATCATTAAAATAAACTGTACCGCTGCCAACTGTCAATACCGTTGGATAGGCAATAAAATTGGCAGTAGGGCCTGGCGAAGATGGAACTGTAACTGTAGCAACTGCAGAACAAGGTCCATCATTCACAGTAACCATGTATGTACCTGCAGCCAATCCTGTGGCCGTAGAAGTAGTTTGAGCAGGATTTGTGCTCCATGAATAAGTATAATTTCCTGATCCCTGTGATGCAAAAACTGTTGCTGTTCCATTGGCCTGATTGCAATCTGTGCTGGTTGATGACGCTGATGCAACCAAACCGGTAGCCTGTCCGATCGTAACATTAGTACTTGCTGAACAACCACTCGCATCCTGAACTGTGACTGTATAGGCTCCTGCAGCAACATTGGATAATATTTGAGTGTCCTGTGCATTTGACCAAAGGTAGGTATAAGGACTTGTACCTCCGGTAGCGGTTACTGTTGCCTGCCCGTTTGACATACCACAGCTTGAATTTGAAGAATTTGTAATACTCGCTGTTGGACCTGCAGTATTGCCAACTGTTGTGGTGGCAGTTGTTGAACATGCGCCACAAGAAACAGTCACGGTATAAACTCCGGCAGCTACATTCGTTGCCGTTTGCAAAGTTTGCTGGGGAACAGTATTCCATGCATAAGTGAATCCTTGTGTACATGTTCCTGTTGGTACAACCGTTAAAGTTCCGTTTGCCATTCCACAGTTTTCATTTGTTGAAGATGCAACAGCACTGATAGAATTTACAGTCACAGCCACAGTGGCAGTTCCTGAACATCCGGAACCATCAGTTCCAATAACAGTATAACTTGTCGTGGTTGATGGATTGGCAATGACAATAGCTCCTGTTGCCGTTGATAATCCTGCATTCGGACTCCATGAATAATTAGTGGCTCCGGAGGCCGTAAGTTGAACACTGGTACCAGGGCACAGCGATGCAGTATTCGGACTGACTGTAACATTTAGATTTGTTCCAATAGAAACAACAACTGATGCAGTGCCTGAGCAACCTCCCCCATCTGAAACTGTCACCATATAAGTGGTGTTTACTGTTGGATTGGCTGTTACAGTATCTCCTGTTGTGGACGACAAACCACCTGTAGGTGACCATGTATAAGTTGAACCTCCACTGGCTATCAACTGTACACTTCCTCCCGGACAAATTGTTGGAGCGGAAGGTGTGACTGAAGCTGTAAGACTTGTACCAATAGAGACTATCACCGAAGTTGTACCTGAACACCCACCGGCATCGGTTGCTGTAACAAGATAAGTAGTGGTCGTTGTTGGATTAGCTGTCACTGTAGCTCCGCTTGTAGCTGACAATCCACCTGCAGGCGACCAGGTATAATTAGTGCCTCCGCTGGCTGTTAACTGAACACTTCCTCCAACACAAATTGAAGGAGCTGAAGGTGTAACTGAGGGACTAAGGTTTGAGCCTATAGTCACTGTTACAGTAGTTGATCCTGTGCATCCCGTTGCACTTGTTGCAGTAACAGTATAGGTTGTATTGACTGTAGGACTGGCTGTAACCGTTGTCCCGGTTGTTGAAGAAAGAGTCCCGGCAGGCGCCCATGAATAAGTATTACCCCCGGAAGCTGTGAGTTGAATACTTCCACTTGCACAAATTGTAGGTGCATTTGGGGTGACTGTTATGTTTAGATTTGAAGCTACTGTCACTATCACAGCATCAGTTCCTGTGCATCCGTGGGCATCGGTAACAGTAACCAAATATGTTGTCGTTGTTAACGGGCTTGCAATAGGGTTTGCAATAGTTGAGTTACTCAAGGTTCCCGTAGGTGACCATATATAGCTTACTCCTCCGGTTGCATGAAGTTGCGCTGTACTGGCTGTACAAATCGTTGTATCGTTTCCTGCATTTGCAACAACAACCGGATAAACGGTGACAACAACTGTATCCGCAGCTGTGCAACTTGAAGCATTTGTAACAGTAACAATATATGAAGTAGTGCTGACAGGTGTAGCAATAGGGTTTGCAACATTTGAAGCTGACAAGCTTCCTGCAGGTGACCATGCATAAGTAACCCCTCCACTTGCCAGAAGATTTGTACTTGCACCCGGACAAATTGAAACATCATTACCGGCAGATGCATTGATCACACCGTTCACAGTAACTTTAACCGAATCCATGGCAGTGCAACCGCTGGAATTTGTAACCGTGACATAATAAGTAGTAGTTGTTGCCGGACTTGCCACAGGATTTGCAATGTGTATATTGCTAAGACCTACTGAAGGCGACCATACATAACTTGTTCCTCCTGTTGCATTCAGGTTTGTACTTCCGCCTAAACAAATCGAAGCATTCGGACCTGCATCAGCAGTTGCAGTATTAATATAGACAATGACAGGTTGATGATACGTTCCTGGACAGGTCCCAACATAATAAGTTGTAGTGGTAATCAGGACAGGAGTGGTAAATGTTGGCCCTGTTCCAATGATGTTACCGCCAACCAGGGCATCATACCAATTGATCACTGTTCCTGTAGGAGCAACACCAATAAGCGTAGCTGTTAAAGTTGCAGAAGTACCGGAGCAAATAGTATCATTCGGAGCCAGAATATAAAAAGCGCTTGCAATTGCGTTGTTGATTCCGGCGCCGCCTTTTGTAGCTCCATTAGGAGGAAATTCTGTCATTCCGGAGGAATTTGTAGTACCATTTAGACCGCCGTTTGCAGCGCTTAATATTGATCCGTTCGATAAGGCAATATATCCACCGCCGCCACCGCCACCCGGGCCTTCTGCCTGTGTTTGTTGAGTATTGTATAAATTAGCAATAACCTGGTTACCGCCATTACCTCCATTTGCAAGAGTTGTAATACCGTTTGCAGGCCCCACAGTTTTAATAATAATTGTACCACCTGCACCACCGCCTCCTGCTCCGTCAGCGCCACCGCTTCCAAAAATTCCTGTACCTGAAGATGAATTTGCTGCCGTTGTTCCATTACTTAAAATCTGACCACTGCCGGTGATAGTCCCATATGACTGTATAAAAACAACACCACCTCCATTTGCTCCGGCAGTTCCATAACCATCATTTTGATCACCTGTACCACCGCCGCCACCAAAGAAAATACGGCCGGTACTATAGTCAAGCGGACGTCCACCCAAACCGCCCCAGCTACGGCGAAAATCTCCTCCCCAGGTTTGTAAATTGCCATTGGTGTTCCATGGTCCAACAACAAGCGCATTCAGATCATTTACTGAAAAAGAATAACCTCCTCTTCCACCTCCGGATGAAGTGGTATAAGCAAAGTTTCCTAATTCAAGATTCCATGCTGTTATGTAATTCGCATTTGTAGTAATATCTGGGTTTCCCTGTCCTGTCCAGGTAGAAGTATCGCCTGCATTTGCGCCACCACCACCACCATGGTTATGTGCATTTGCGCCACCGCCACCATTGGCAGCTGCGCCGCGACAATAGCGGCCACCCAAGGCATCATAATCCAACTGATAACCGGCAATGCCTTCACCTTTTTCTGAGCCATAACTATTTCCCGGATAATAGTACTCTCCTATTCCATTTACACTGTTGTTATCGTTTTCGGCACCTCCGCGAAAACCTTTGCCTGACATATCAAATTTAGCGCCTGTATTAATTACAGTATTTCCGGTTACCTCAACGGTACAGATGCCGCCAATAGTTCCATTCCATGTATCACCGGTAAGAACGCCGGGGCTGTTCAAAGTAAGAGTTAAATATCGGGGTACTCTGACAACTTCAGTCCTGCCGGCAGAGGTGTAATTGTTTACAAGTGCACATTCAATATTGATGGTAGTACTATTAGGGACAGAAAGAACTTCGGCGAATTCATACAATCCACAGTTATTATAACTGAGAATTTTGCCCCATTCTCTTGTCTGAACATTTGTTTGTATACTAGCGCCTTGTACCTGTATGATCATGATAAGGTCGCCGGGAGAGAGAGTTGCTGAAAACCGGCTGTTGGTATTTAGCCCGCTTGCTGCAACCTGCAATGAAGTGGCTCCGGCAGTAGCATCGGCTGTCAGAGAAGTATATTCATTAACGATAGTGTTGGCAGCAGCCACTGTTTTGTTACCATCTTTGCCACGCTGGGCAAAGGAAAGGACTGACAAAAGAGAAAATATTATTATTAATGGTAATCTAAACTTCACAATTAAAACACTTTATTAAACAATTTAAAAGTATTTGTGCAACTCCGGTTGAAAGACGAAAAAAATCCTTTATAGTTGCTTTTGCCTGATAGGTTAAAGTTAATTTATTTTTCAGGGTTTCCTTCATTAAAATTAAGAAAGCAAAACACGCATGAAGTGCGCAAACTTACTCAAAATATTCGTATTCGTAATGAATGACATAGTTTTGGTTCAGGCCTGCCCCGTGTTTGTCAATGGTGACGGCCACTTCAAGCAAATTATCATTCTCATCAAACTTCCTTAAAATACGGTGATTTAATTCGCCAGCCGAATTCGATTCCAGTTGCGAGATCATGTTGCCTTTATCATCATACTCAATAACCGTTGTGCTCTTATTGAACTGATCTTCTTCAACAATTTCAATCACTTGTCCTTTTTCATCTTCTTTATAAAGATTTTTCGCCACCAACTCATCTTTGCTGTTGTAAGCATAAGCTTCCGTTTTCTTATTGGATTCGTTATACTCATATTCCGTTCGCGTTCTCACATCTTCCAGTGCATTGTGGTGGATGATCTCAATTTCATTGCCCTTTTCATCATAAACATAATTGATCTCCGTGAGAATATTGTTTTCACCATCGAAAGCAGTTTCGCTCATCAGCAGCCCTTTTTCGTACTTATATTCTTTTTTTGATTCAGGAACACCATCATGATCAACAGTGATCTTTTCAAGCAATTTTCCTTCATCATTGTAATTAAAATCGGTGGTATCGAATGATTCATCCTGGTAGATCAGAAACTCTTTTGAAAGTTGCCCCTTATCATTGTACTCAAAGGTTTTTTTCTCATCAACTTCTCCTTCGTCATTGATCAGAATTTCGCTGATGGGTTCACCTTTTTCGTTATACTGATATTCGCATTTCTGTTCAATACTGCCATCATTGAGATAAGTGATCTCAGTGATTGTATGCCCTTCTTTATCAAATTCGGTGAATGCTGAAATGACCGGTTTCACATCAGTAAAATCAGCAGCCGGCTTTGCATTCATGTAATCATACTTGTTGATGGTGATGGTTTTTATTGCTGGCATGAGGTAAAGGATTTTTGATTTGTGATTTAAGATTTAGGATTTTTGAATTACAATTCAACAATTAAATTTTTGTTCAGTCTGATACTCGCATTAATTTTTATAATTTTGGCGCAAATATCAGAAACCTTTATCAAATCAAAAAATCCATTTGCAATTATTATGAAAAAGAAACATTTTGTCGCATTGTTAAGCATTGCAATTTTAACCTCATTCACCATGAAAGCTCAAACACCAATCAAGTATCCCGTGACCAAGAAAGTTGATACCATTGACAACTATTTCGGAACAAAAGTTGCAGACCCTTACCGCTGGCTGGAGGATGATAAATCTGCCGAAACTGCCGCATGGGTAAAGGCTGAAAATGCAGTGACCACTGATTACCTGGCTAAAATTCCTTTCCGCACACAGATGAAAGACAAGCTTGATAAAATGTGGAACTACCCGAAATATGGCGTGCCTTTCAAAGAGGGTAAATATTATTTCTTTTATAAAAATGATGGCTTGCAAAACCAAAGCGTACTCTATATCCAGGAAGGTCTTGATGGCACTCCAAAGGTTTTTCTTGACCCCAACAAATTATCAACTGATGGCACTGTATCGCTCGAAGGTGAATCGGTTTCGCACAATGGCAAATACCTTGCCTATATGACTTCGCTGGGTGGCTCCGACTGGAACGAGGCTTATGTGATGGATGTCGCAACAGGCAAACTACTCAGCGATCATCTGAAATGGTTGAAATTTTCAAGCATTGCCTGGAAAGGTGATGGTTTTTACTACAGCCGCTTTGATGAGCCTGTGGCCGGAAAAGAACTCACGCAGAAAAATGAAAATCATAAGATCTATTTCCACAAGGTGGGAACATTGCAGGCAAACGACAAGCTGGTGTATGAAAACAAAGCATATCCCGACAGAAATTATGGCGCACAGACAACCGAAGATGAGCAATTCCTGATCGTAAGTGAAAGCGAAACCACCAGCGGAAACGGCCTTTATATTCGTGACCTGACAAAAGCTGACAGCGCTTTTAAACAGATCGCAAAAGGTTTCGAATTCGATTATTCCATCATTGACAACCTTGGCGGGAAACTCTACATGATGACCAACGATGGCGCTCCCAAATATAAACTGGTGATGATTGACCCGGCAAATCCTGACAAAGCAAACTGGGAAACCATCATCCCCGAGAAAACGGAAGTGCTGCAAAGTGTAAGCATCGTGAATGGCGAGATACTGGCCGAATATATCAAGGACGCTTATTCAAAAGCCTATATTTATTCAGTTGACGGAATTAAAACCGGCGAAGTGCAGTTCCCCTGCATTGGCACCGCCAGCGGTTTTACAGGCAAGAAGGAAGATAAAATCGCATTCTATTCGTTCACTTCTTTCACATTCCCTTCAACGATTTACAAATTTGATGTCGCCACGAATAAATCAACTGTGTATTACAAATCCGACATTGATTTCAAAACCGATGAATACGAAACAAAACAGGTGTTCTACACAAGCAAGGATGGCACGCTGATACCCATGTTCCTGACCTATAAAAAAGGCCTTGTGCTGAATGGGCAGAACCCGACATTGCTCTACGGTTACGGCGGTTTTAATATCAGCATGACACCAAGCTTCAGCATCAGCAGGCTTTTGTTTCTCGAAAACGGTGGAATTTATGCAATGGCCAACATACGCGGGGGCGGCGAATATGGCGAAGAATGGCACAATGCAGGAACCAAACTGAAAAAGCAAAATGTGTTTGATGATTTTATTGCAGCAGCTTTATACCTCATAAAAGAAAAATACACGAGCAGTGAAAAGCTTGCCATTGCAGGCGGTTCCAACGGCGGGTTGCTTATCGGCGCCTGCATGTCACAACGACCGGAACTTTTTAAAGTGGCCATTCCGCAGGTGGGTGTGATGGACATGTTGCGCTATCAGAAATTCACCATTGGCAAGGCATGGTCGAGTGATTACGGTTCGAGCGACGACTCTACAGAGTTTAAATACATCTACAAATATTCGCCGCTGCACAACCTGAAAGCCGGAACCAAATACCCCGCAACCATGGTGATGACAGCCGACCACGACGACAGGGTGGTGCCTGCACATTCATTTAAATTTGCTGCAACCCTCCAGGAAAAACAAGCCGGCACCGCACCCGTACTCATACGTATTGAATCAAATGCAGGCCACGGCTCAGGAAAACCGACAACAAAAGCAATAGAAGAAGTTACCGACATGTGGTCGTTCATCATGTTTAATTTGGGAATGAAGCCGAGTTTCTAAGGATGGTTTGTGGTTTGTGGTTAGTGGTTGGTGGTTAGTGGGTTGTTGTTGGAGAGCCAATTTAATTCATTGCATGGAAACAATTAGAAAAAGAGATTGAGTGAATGTTAGAATGAATGAAGTATTGATGAAATTGTTTATTTTTGCTATTTGATTCCAAAGAAATAATAAGCACTTTATGAACATTATTCTTAAAGTTGAAAATATTGCTTCGTTAATCTATTTTATTCGCGGTGAAAAGGTAATGTCCGATAGTGATCTTGCCGATCTTTATGGTGTTGAAACCCTCGTTCTCAATCAGGCGGTAAAGCGTAATATTGACCGTTTCCCTTCCGATTTTATGTTTCAGTTAAATGAGACTGAATTTAAAAATTTCAGACCTCAATTTGTTTTGAATTCTGACAACTCATCACAAATTGTGTTGAGTTCAAGAAATTACAGAGGAGTAAAATATTTTCCACTCGCTTATACAGAACAAGGTGTTGCGATGACGGAAGGCGATGTAAAGAAAATACTGAATGAAGCAAAAAAGAAAAAGGGATAAAAATAATAATAATTTAGCGGACGTATTGTGGTTGAAAGAGGTAAATGAGGAGAGGATGAAATTGGATATTGAATGAAATGGGTAAAGGGATTTGGATGGATGAGAATGAGAAAAGGGAAGAATGGAGAGAAAGATTTTAATGAAATGACGTAAATGTAGTTGAATTGACAAGATTTGATAAAATGAATTTGCATGGAAATGATGAATAACAAAACTGATTACCAAGGACTGTTTTATCAGATTTCAGAAACCTTTGTGCAAGGGCGAAAGAAAGCAGTATTGGCTGTAAACAGTCATTTGGTTGAAACATATTGGAACATTGGCCAACATATCATAGAATTTGAACAGGCAGGGCTTAGCAAAGCGATATATGGTGATGCATTGCTCAAAATGTTATCAAAAGATCTTTCATTGAATTTTGGAAAAGGATTTAGTGTAAGCAATCTTTACATGATGAGGTTGTTTTATATCAAGTATCCAATTTTCCAGACAGTGTCTGGAAAATTGAAAAATAATTCAAAAGGTGCTGAAGTGTCTCACCAATTGAGTTGGAGCCATTACGTGGAGTTGCTTAAAATTGATAATGATCTGGAACGAAGTTTTTATGAAAAGCAAACTATTATTGAAAACTGGAGTATCAGGGAATTAATTCGTCAAAAAAATTCTTCCCTGTTTCTTCGCCTTGCTGCTTCAAAAGATAAAGAAGGCATCCTGCAATTATCAAAGCAGGGGCAAATAATTGAAAATCCTGCTGACATCATACGCGAACCATACATTCTTGAGTTCTTAAAAATACCAGAACCTTACCATCTTAGCGAAACCGAACTGGAAACACGCATTATTGATCATCTGCAGCAGTTTCTGCTTGAACTGGGCAAAGGCTTTGCTTTTATTGGCAGGCAATACCGCATTCCTGTTGGCAACCGCCCTCACTATGTTGATTTGGTTTTTTATCACCGCATACTGAAGTGTTTTGTGCTGATAGATCTGAAAAAAGAAGAAGCCGGTTATGAAGATATAGGCCAGATGAACATGTATCTTGGTTATTTTGAAAATGAAGAAAACACCAAAGGCGACAATCCCCCCATTGGAATTGTTTTGGCAAAAGAAAAAGACGAACTGCTTGTGAAATACGCGTTGTATAATATCTCATCACAACTTTTTATAAGTAAATATCAACTGTATCTTCCCAATCGCGAAGAACTTCATCAGTTAATAATGAGGCAACTGGAAATAGGAAAGAAAAACAATGACTAAAATCATATCGCAATTGAACAAAATTGCAATTACACAAATAAAATCATTGATTGGAAACAGAGAGATTAAGGGGTTAAAAAGCTAAAGTGAAAACCGCAAGACGATGAAATGAAAATGCTGAAAGAAAAATAAGGGATAAAGTCAAAAAAATAATTTAGCGGATGAAGTGTTGTTGAAAGAGGGGTGAATGATGAGGGGAAGGATTATGGCAGGATGCCATTTAATAGCGAGCACGAGTGGCATGCTCGCGCTTGTGGACAGAAAAAAAACCGCCATTTATGAAATTGTAGCCGATTTGAAAGGAGATGCATAATGAAAAAGAAAAACCAGCAAAATAATAAAATGATTAGTAAGGAGATTACCATCAGGAGCTCTGCTGCCGAATACCTCACTTTTATAGCGGCAACCGGCGACAATCCCGATAGCATTGAGATGCGTTACGAGGATGAAAACGTTTGGTTGACGCAAAAAATGATGGCCGAACTTTATGATGTTTCCATTCCGGCAATTAATCAGCATCTGAAAACAATCTTTGAAGATAATGAGTTGCGGGAAGATTCAGTTATTAAGAATTACTTAATAACTGCAAAAGATGGAAAGCAATACAATACAAAACACTACAACCTGCAAACTATTATTGCTGTTGGCTTTAAAATAAATAATCAACGGGCAGTTCAGTTTCGTAAATGGGCAAATAAAATTGTAAAAGAATACACCATACAGGGCTGGTCAATGGATGTCGAACGGCTTAAAAATTCCGGAACGATTCTTACCAAAGACTATTTTGAAAAGCAACTTGAGGTTATTCGTGAAATCCGATTATCGGAACGACGTTTTTATCAAAAAATAACGGATATATATGGTACAGCTTTAGACTATGACCCAAGCGCAAAAACCACACTTGATTTTTTTAAAAAGGTGCAAAATAAATTGCATTGGGCAATTCACGGACACACTGCTGCCGAACTGATTTATAAGCGTGCCGATGCCAACAAGGATAATATGGGACTGCAAACATGGGAAGCTGCCCCCACCGGAAAAATCAGGAAATCAGATGCAGTGATAGCAAAAAATTATTTAGAAAAGGAAGAAATCAGGGCTTTAGAACTTATTGTTTCGGGTTATCTCGATTTTGCCGAACGGCAAGCTCAACGAAACATTCCCATGACAATGCAGGATTGGGCGCAACACCTTGATAGAATTTTGATGGCTACCGAACACGAACTTTTAACCAACTCCGGAAAAATTTCAATGGAAGTAGCCAAACATCACGCCGAAACAGAATGGGAAAAGTTCAGAATTGTGCAAGATCATTTGTTTGAAAGCGATTTCGACAGATTCCTTCAATTAGAAAATGAAACAAAAAAGATTGAGAAAAAAGAAGACAACCATTGAACAACATCTGGCGGACGCATGCTGAGTAAAACCCGAACAATTGTCTCCTTCGGATGACATTAAAAAGCTAAAGCGAAAACTGCAAGGCGATGAAAAGAAAATACTGTATAAAGCATAAAAGAAAAAGGGATAAAATCAAAAAAATAATAATAATTTAGCGGATGAATTGTGGTTGAAAGAGGGGTAAATGAGGAGGGGATGGAAAATGGCAGGATGCCAATTAATAACTAGTGCAAGTGGGATACTCTTGCTTGCAGAAGAAAAAGAATATTAGATTTAGAACAAGAAAAATATTAATAACATGGATAGTCAAAACACTATAAAACTTTTTGAGGATAAAAAAATCCGTACTTCTTGGAATGAAGAGGAAGAAGAGTGGTATTTTTCGATAGTGGATGTGGTTGGAATTTTAACCGACAGCGCTAATCCAACCGATTATTTGAAGAAATTGCGAAAACGTGATTCCTTATTTGGCGATTACCTGGGGACAAATTGTCCCCAGATAGACATGCCGACCAATACCGGAAAACTTCGAAATATACGGCTGGCGTGCACTTGCTGAAGGTCGCCACAAATAGTTTGAAAGAATGAGAGAATAAAAAAGGGATATTAATGTGGATGAACAGAAATTGTTTATTTTGCTTATAGATTTTTGAAGGAACGAATGATGATAATAAAGTCTGCTCCATAGCGCAACCACTCTTAAAACTTTAATATAACACACAAAACCATGACTAAAGAAACAAGCATAAAATTATTTGAATCGAAGCAGGTACGCTCTATTTGGAATGACGAACTCGAAAAATGGTACTTTTCAATTATTGATGTCATCGAAGCGCTTACAGGCACCGACCGGCCACGGAAATATTGGAATGATTTAAAAGCAAAGATCAATAAGGAGGGAAGTCAGTTGTCCGAAAAAATCGGACAACTGAAAATGCAATCAGCCGATGGCAAATTTTATTTGACTGATGTAGCCGATACAGAACAACTATTCCGCCTTATTCAATCCATTCCTTCACCCAAAGCCGAACCTTTTAAAATGTGGCTGGCAAAGGTAGGCAGAGAAAGAATTGATGAAATTGAAGACCCCGAAATTGGCTTCGACCGCCTGATGGAAACCTATATGAAAAAAGGTTACAGCAAAAACTGGATCAACCAACGCCTGAAAAGCATTGAAGTCAGGAAGGAACTCACTGACGAATGGGATAATCGCGGAGTTAAGAAAGGACAGGAATATGCAATACTGACTGATGAAATTACCAAAGCCTGGGCAGAACTAACTACCAAGCAATACAAGAACCTCAAAGGTTTGAAAAAAGAGAATCTTAGAGATCATATGGCGAATTTGGAATTAGTCCTTAATATGCTTGCCGAAGCCACTACCACAAATCTCAAAAAAGAAAAAGCCTATAACTTTTGAACAAAGCAAAAAGATTGCAAAACAGGGAGGCACAATTGCCGGCAATACCCGCAAAGAAATAGAAGCAAAAACAGGTGATAAAATTGTGACAGCCAAAAATGCAAAGCAATTGCAAGGCAATGAAAAGAAAATACTGAATGAAGCAAAAAAGAAAAAGGGATAAAATCTAAAAAAATAATAATAATTTAGAGGGGGAATTGTGGTTGAAAGAGGGGTTAATGGGGACCGGTGGAATATGGGTTGGAAGCCTTTTAATATTAGGTACGAGCAGCACGCTCACGCTTGCGGAGATATATGTTGGTGATAACTGAAATAATTTTAAAAATTGAGACTCAATAAAAATGATAGAAATAAACTGGCACATATTCAAAGTCAAATTCAATGGCAAAGAAAACGGTACTTTTGAAAATCTCGCTTATCAGCTTTTTTGTGCAGAACATAATAATAGAATAGGTATTTTTCGATTTAAGAACCAGGCTGGAATTGAAACCGAACCCATTCAAGCAAATGAGGAACTTGTGGGTTTCCAAGCAAAGTTTTACGAAACAAAAATTGCCGACAATAAAGACGATATAATTGATTCGATTAAAAAAGCTAAAAGAGAAAATCCAAATCTTAATAAAATTTCATTCTATATCAATCAAGAATTTTCTGAAAGCAGCACAAAAGGTAAGAAAGACCCTGATTATAAAACTGATATTGAAAAAGAAGCGCAGAAAATCAATTTAAGCATTGATTGGAGAGTGCCAAGTCATTTTGAAAGGCAACTCGCTTTACCTGAGAATCTGTATCTGGCAGAATTCTTCTTTGGGTCAGGTAAAAATGTGATTGATTTTATCGAAGGACTAAAAAATCATACTGAGAATTTGTTTCTTGCCATTCAAACAGATGTTGTATTCAATGAAAAATCTATTAAAATTGACCGAAAGGAAATCATAAAGACTTTAGATGAAACTTTGAATGAGTCGAAAGCAGTTATTCTAAGTGGAGAAGGAGGGTGCGGCAAAACTGCTGTTGTTAAAGATTTCTTTGAAAAACATAAGAATGCAATCCCTTTTTATATGTTTAAAGCAGTGGAATTTAATGTCCATGAGATTAAATCGCTTTTTCATAATTATGGAGATTATTCGCTCCAAGACTTTATTAAAGCCCACGAAAATGAGCAACAAAAAATTGTAGTAATTGATTCGGCTGAAAGAATTTCAGATTTAGAATATCAGGAACCGGTTAAAGAATTCCTATCTGAACTGCTAAAGAACTCATGGACTATCATCTTTACAACACGTTTGAGTTATCTGGATGATTTACGTTTTCAGTTTTTAAGCGTTTATCGCTTATCATTTGAACAAATAAATATTAGCAACCTAACGGATAAAGAACTTGAAAAGCTGTCTGAACAATATGCATTTGAATTACCTGCAAATGCTCGAATGAAAAATATAATCCAGAATCCCTTTTATCTTGATGAATATTTTAAAAGTTACGCCAGTTACAATAATTCAATTCTTTATGCCCAATTCAAAGAAATAATTTGGTTAAGAAAAATTCAAAACTCATCTTTCACAAAAGATAACACACATATTTTAAGGGAAAAGTGCTTCTTAAACATAGCTAAAATCAGGTCTGAGAGGGGTGCGTTTTATATTTTACCCACTGAGTGTTCTGATAATATACTTTCTTTGCTTGTAAAGGACGAAATCATTGGTTTTGATAAAAATTCAGGAGGGTATTTTATAACTCATGATATTTACGAAGAATGGGGGATTAATGTGCATATCGAAAGAACTTTTAACACTGCACAAGATTATCCTGCTTTCTTGAATGATATAGGTACGACTTTAATCATAAGACGAGCTTTCAGACAATGGCTGTCGGATAAATTATTGGATAAAATAGCAGTAATAAAGACTTTTATTGAAGATGCTTTTGAAAATGACAGCATTGAATTATTCTGGAAAGATGAAATCTTAACTTCTGTATTATTATCCGAATATTCGGAAGAATTTTTCATACAATTCAAGAATAATATTTTAGACAACGATTTTTTAATTCTCAAAAAAATCAGCTTTTTACTAAGAATTTCATGTAAGGAAGTCGATAACACACGGTCTAAACTGTTAGACCCAACTCAAGATATTAATTTAAATTACGTCTTTACCAAGCCTAAAGGGAAAGGGTGGAACAGCACTATTCATTTGATATATAAAAATCAAAATATGATTCCCTTTCCGCTTCTACCACATATAGTTCCATTATTATCTGATTGGTGCAACAATAATAAAAAGGGAAATTCAACTCGGGAAGCTGGTCTATTGGCATTAAAATTCTATACAGAAATTCAGACAAAGGATAAATACGGATCCAGTGCTGATTTTACCAATACATTAATCAAAATTATCATTCATTCGGCATACGAAATTAAAACTGAATTAATAGTCTTGTTTGATGAAATGCTTGCCAAACCCTTGGTTGACCGTAGAGGATTAAATTATGACCTGTGCAAAGCTGTAATTAGTTCCGATACAGACAATCTTTCCATCATAGATGCTCTTCCAGAATATGTAATAAAGTTGGCTAAATTATTTTGGATTGATTCAAACAAGAAAAAAGAATTTTATGGTGGGTACGGGGTCGAAAATTATTATGGATTAAACGATTCTGGACATCACGATTACTTTCCTGCAAGTGCGTTACAAACGCCTATTTATTGGTTGTTGGTATTATCATTTGAAAAAACAATTGACTTTATTATTGACATTACAAACAAAACCGTCAAAAACTATGTAGATTCAGGGTTTGACAATGATATTCAAGAGATAAAGTTGGTTATTAATGAAGGGCAAAGTTGTAAACAATATCTTTCCCGTAGCTTATGGAATATGTACAGAGGTGCGGGTTCTCCAGTATCTCCATATTTATTGCAATCTATCCACATGGCATTGGAAAAATATTTTTTGGAAAAAGCCGAAAAATATGATTCAGAGATTATAGAAAGTTGGCTTATTTACTTAATTACCAAGTCAAATTCAGCTTCTATTACATCAGTTGTTACAAGTATAGTATTAGCTTTCCCAAATAAATTCTTTAATGTTGCTAAGATACTTTTTAGCTGTAGTTCTTTGTTATTGATTGACAATCTAAGGGCAAAAATGGGAGAGCATGAAGCAAAAAGTCTTTATTCAATAGGAAGGGGCATGAATAGCAAGGATAAGATATTTGAAAATGAGCGGTTAAAAACTTGTGATGATAAACACAGAAGTCTTTCATTAGAAAATTTGATCCTAAATTACCAATTTTTTAGAGATGAACAGACCACAGAAGAAGAAGCTGATAAAAAACAAAAAGAATTATGGGAAATAATTGATAGGCTTTACAACGAACTACCGGAAAAATCTCAAGAAACAGATGATGACAAAACAAAAAGATTGTTGCTTGCAAGAATTGATAGAAGAAAAATGAAACCCATTGTCGAAAGGCAAGGAGACAATCTTGTCATTGACTTTAACCCCCAAATTGATGAAGAGTTAATAAAGCATAGCGAAGATACGACAAGGCAAAGTATTGAGTTAATGAAATATACTGCATTAAAATTATGGGCATCCCATAAATTTGATAACACAAAAAAAACGGATGATTATAAGCAGTATGACGACAATCCTCAACTTGTTTTAAAAGAGACAAAAGAAATCATTGAAGGATTATTAACAACGGGGCAAGATGGGATATTTCATTTGTTCAATGGCTCGATACCTGCTTATACATGTTCGGTTTTACTTCGCGAATATTCATCAAAATTAACTGCTGATGACTTAGACATCTGTAAGCAAACTATTTTAGAATATGCATTAGAACCTTTTCAACAAAATTATCAATATCAAATATCGGATGGTGTTGAAGTTGCAATTAATGTGTTGCCTTTTCTGATAGAATTGTTTCCTGTTGAAAAGAATAAATTCTTAACCATTCTATTATTAATACTTTTTGATCCAACCCAGCTTGGCGCATACAAACGTGTAAGTGATTATTCAATTGAATCAATATTGAATGATTTATGGCGAATTTCACTCGAAGATGCAAAAAAAATTCTTTTTGCATTCTTAAAATTCAAACCTGTTTTTAACTCAGTATTAAGCGAATTAAAGGAAGATGCCGCCGATAATTACAAATGGCAACGTCATACTCAAAGTGAGATAATAAATAAACTAATCGAAAAATACGGAGATGATATAGAGTCCTTTATATTAATTCCCTTGCAAATTGAGGAAATTGACATTAGCTCTTATAGTATACGTGATTTGGAAGTTGCTTTTCAATTAGTACCTCACGATACAGAAAATGAAGATTTATTATCATTTGTCAACTCTATTTGTGCCGTATTTGCCAAAAAATTGTTGCATAAAGACGAAGATGAAGACGAAGATGAAGATATTGATTTTTCATTAAGAATTAAAGTTTTTACGAAGTTTTCTTATTTCATTTTATTCAGAGATATAAAGGATATTGGCAAATTTATTCAACCATTTGTTGATAATTTTTCAGTCAACGAACATATGGCATCCTTTTTTCATCAAATTATTTTAGCTCAAGATAGAGTTTCCCGATACGAACATTTTTGGACAGTATGGGAATCTTTCTTTGAAAAGTTAACGATAAATTCTTCTTCAAGAAATTATCATCTAAGAGAAGTAGTTCATAACTATTTATTAGCTTGTAATAACTGGATAGAGTCAGCAAAAAGTTGGCATTCTTTAAAAGAAAATGAGAAAATATTTTACAAAAAAGTAGTTAAAGAAATTGGTCATCTTCCATCCGTTCTGGATTCAATAGTACAATTATTGAATGAAATTGGTAGTGAATTCTTAAACGAGGGAATTTTCTGGATTAGCGATATGGTTGAAAAAAACAAAAGAAATAAGCTCGAAGTAAACACTGTCTATTACACAGAAAAGCTAGTAAGGAAATATATTTTCTTGAATCGAAATAAAGTCAGGCGAGATGATAGAATCAAAAATAAAATTCTGCAAATTCTGAATTTTTTAATAGAACGAGGTTCTGTTAATGCTTATTTGCTTAGAGAGGATATATTATAAAAATCTGCCAGTAAGGATTTAACCGCGTTCGGGCGCGTCTCGACGCGTTCGTAAATTTAAAATGCTATGATGTCACGCGTCAGGAGATGCGCGCCAACAGAAGCAGTTGACATTACTGAAAAAGAAAACAAAAAAAAATATGGGATACATACCTTTTTACGAAATCTGTTCGAACATAGAAGATGGCGGTACAATGGCTTTAAATGTTAAATCCGAAGACAATGAATTTGGATTACCAATGGATAAATATATTTTCTATGAGCTTTATTGCAATGAATGTGATTGCCACCGGGTGATGTTCTATGTTATGTGCAGCAAAATGAAAGTGCCTGTTGCAGTAATTTGTTGGGGTTGGAAAAGCCGGAATTTCTACAAGAAACTTTATAAAAATGTTAGTAAAGAAGTGATGGATGAAATAAAGGGCCCTGCGCTGGACTCATTAAATCCACAGTCAGTATTGGCGCCCCGTATATTAAAGATGTTCAAAGAAATTCTGATGACTGATCCGAATTATACTGAAGAAATCAAGACACATTTTAAAATGTTCAAGAAAAACCTGAAGAAAAAAAAGAGTTTAGAAAATAATTCCGCTGTGGGATAAAAAAGGTCAGCAATTTCCCGATTGTCCCGTCCGATGGGGTCAGGATTTGCGCCTCCCGAAAAGATTTCTCCGGTCAGGATTTGTCCCTTAGCCGAAGGAACGGAAAGGATTTGCGAATAAAAACGAATATACACGACTAATATTTTTAAACAATTTTTCATAATTACAATGACCTATGAATAAAAAAAAACGTAATCTTTGGGATATCCCGGATAGTGAGCTAACAACTGAACAAAGGATTGAAAAACTTATGGAAGATATGATAGCAAATCCTGAATTTAAAGATGATTGTCTGGAAAGAATGTTTAATGCTTATTATGACGGAGAACAATATGAGAATGCTATTAGAGCAATAGGGCAGGCTATTCAATGCGCCACAGAACCTCATCCTGATTATTATGGATGTCTGTCAATGGCTTATAAAAAGCTTGGTGATTTACCGAATGCTATAACTGCCAAACAAAAGCAGATTGAATTATCTCCTTTTGAACCCTATAATTATTTTGAGATGGGCAGGCTGTATGTTGAAACCGGCGATTTTACAAAAGCAGTTGAAAACTTTGTATCTATGCTTGCATTTCCACTAAAATTCGGTCAACTTACATCCGCTGATTGGTTTTTTGAATGTATGTCGTCGTTCTACACTGAAAACTACGATAACGAGTTTGAAGATGAAATGGATCCAGAAGCATTAAATACTTTCCAAATGTTGTTGAAGGCTGCAACCACAAAAACCCAACAGGCCTATATGCATTGTGTACTTTCAAGGTTTTATTTGTATTACGAAAAAGAAACCGAAGCTCAGAAAGAAGCTAAAAAAGCATACCGGCTGCTTCCTGATGAGATCCGTCGGTCCGGATTTACAGCCCCGCCTCCGTAGTTCCGGATTTGCGCCGTCCGCAAGGATTTGTAATCCTTGCGGTTTTAACCCGGGATTTGCAATCCCATAAACAACAACAACAGCATTGTGCAACTTTTAACCATTAATTAAAAACATCAACCATGAATAAAAAATTCCGCCGTTCCGGATGTACACCGCCGCCGGAACGGATTTAATTAATCCGTTCCGTTTTACTATATGGATTTGTAATCTGTCAAAAGTTGCCCCCAAAGAAATATCACTAAGCAAAAATCACAAAATCAAATTTTAATTATGGTAAGAAAGAATTGTCCGTTATGTAACAGATCCTTTTTAACAAATAATAGGAATAAAACATATTGCAGTAAGCAGTGTAGGGGAAATAATAAAAGCATAAAAATAGTATTATTAGAAAGGCAAAGTTATCCCCTTGCACCCACAAAGGCTAAAATCTGTAAATATTGCAATAATACTTTTAATCCCTTTGAGCATGGGCAACTATATTGTTGTAAGAATTGCCGGATTGCAAGCGATAATGAAAAAAAAAGGAGAGTAAAGGAAAATGACCAAATAGAAAACCCTAAAAGGGTTTTATCTCAATAGCCACCCGATGCAATATGATGGAATCAAAAACAGAAACAAAAATAAAAATCACCGCATTCGGAGTTGTCTCCTGACGCGTTTGTAAATTTAAAATGCAATGAAGTCACGCATCAGGAGATGCGTGCCAACAGGAATGATAAAAAGAAAGGCAGGATGCCATAAAATAACTAACACGAGCGGCATCCGCCAGCGGGCGGACTCTTGCTAAGATAATTAACACAAAAATAAAACAACCACAAAACTCCCAACAATATGTCAATAATTTTTAAAACAAGAACCATCAGGCCATCTACAAGAGGAGAAAACGCCAAATACAAGATAAGTACAAAGGGCATTACCTCTGATGACGTTTTACACCTAATGATTAAACATGAAAGCAAGAAATTTGTAAAGACCTATCTTTTTGAAGGAAAAGATGTGGCAAAAAATGATAATCTCTTTTTTACAGCAATAGAAAAAGAAAACACAATAGATATAGCATTGAGCGGTGTGCCAAAATGGGGCGAATTAAAAATTACATTCATACCTGCTAAAGCTAAAAAGCAGAAGTGATTTTGAATTTAAATTTTCCGCGTGTCAGGATTAGCAGCACTCCGATGGCTCCGTCGCGCCGGATTTGCGCCGTCCGCAAGGATTTGTAATCTCTTAAAAAAAACAGCAATTTGCCACTTTTAAACAAAAATTAAAAAACATCAACAATGGATAAAAAAAACAAAAAACCAAATGTCGGGGTTCGTTTAGCAAAAAGAACCTTGGTTGGATTGCAGTGCTCTTATGATGGGGGTATTGTATGGGAGCCTGCCCACCTTCATATTGAAGTGAAGGGGCAAACTCCGGAATTCCAGGCAGGCGAAGGGGCAAAAAACAAACCCAACATTATGGGGCGAACAGTCACTTTGAATATTCCAATTGATGGCTTACAGTTTGGGAAAATTCAGTTGCATGATTATGATGATCTGGCAAGGATAAAAGCAAACCCCGATTTGTTATGGAAAGTTACCGAAGCATTACCCTGGAGTGAGCCATTCAATTTTGATGACCTGAACTGGAGCGACTGGTGTTTTTCGGGTGTTAAATAAATTTTATTTAGTAATTTTATTCCCTCAAATTTTTTAACATCCATGCCTTCTGTACCTACCATCGAAAACATGCAGCAACACGCCGCACAACACGGCGGCAAATGCCTTAGCAAAGAATATTGGGACGACATCTGCCGGCTGATGTGGATGTGCGAAAAAGGGCATGTGTGGGAATTGCCCTGGCGCTTTATCAAACAGGGCGCCTGGTGCCCTGTTTGTGCAAAAGCTCAATTGACAAAGGATGAGTATCTGAAAGAACTGAAAGAAATTGCACAAGGAAGAGGAGGCAGGCTTTTAACTGAACAATATATTAATGGAAAAACAAAAATGCTATGGGAATGCGCTAAAGGTCATCAATGGGAAACAACAGGTAGTTCTATTAAAAACAATAAATCATGGTGTCCTCATTGCGTTGGCATGCATCATACACTTGAAGAAGTGCAGGCGATAGCTGCAAGCAGGGGAGGCAAGCTTCTTTCTGAAAAATTTATTAATTCAACAACAAAGTTGAAATGGCAATGCAGCAAAGGTCACGAATGGGAAATAGAACCTTACAAAGTAATACATCAAGGTCGTTGGTGCCCAAAATGTGGTAAAGAAAGAGGCGCGGAAAAAATCACACTCGACATAGGCGTATATCATAAAATAGCAGAAGAACGTGGGGGTAAGCTACTGATAAATGATAACAAAAAAGTCACAAATAAGACTAAACTATTGTGGCAATGCCGCGAGGGACATCAGTGGTATTGTACTCCCGGTTCAATAAAAATCAATAAATCATGGTGCCCTTATTGCTACGGTACAGTCCGAAAGACCATTCACGACATGCATGAAATTGCAGCAAAAAAAGGAGGATATTGCCTTTCAACAGAAATTGTAAATACCAAAACAAAACTGGTATGGAAATGTAGTAAAGGTCACATCTGGAAGGCAACCCCTGATAGTGTTCTAAAGAGAAACTGGTGTCCTGTTTGTGGAAATGAATCAAGGTCGGCAAAGCAAAGAAAGGATATTGAAATATACAGGAAAATTGCAGCAGAAAGAGGAGGGAAATTATTATCAACAGTTTATATCAATAGTGAATTACCATTATTATGGGAGTGTAAAAATGGTCATCAATGGGAAGCGAGTGGAGGAAGCATCTCTAACAATAAAACATGGTGTCCTTATTGTGCAGGTAAAATGCGAAAAACAATTCAGGATATGCAGGAAATGGCTGCAAAAAAAGGAGGTAAATGTCTTTCATCAGAATATACCACCAACAAACAAAAATTAGAATGGCAATGTAGTGAAGGCCACGTGTGGAAAACCAGATCCAATGCCATAACATCCGGGAATTGGTGTCCTTATTGTGCCGGCAGAATAAAAAAAACCATTCAGTATATGCATGATATAGCTGCAAAACATGGGGGTAAATGCCTCTCGGCAGAATATCATAATTCCAAGACAAAATTAGAATGGCAATGCAGCGAAGGTCATATATGGCAAGCGATTTATGAAAACTCTAATGACCGCTGGTGCCCGGTATGTTATAAAATCAGCAGGAATAATAAAACATAAGTAGATGCCGCTTGCGATTGCCTCCGCTGTGACGGATTTGTCCGCCAGCCTGCGGATCACATTTTAATATAAGGATTTGTAATCCGACAAACAATGGTAGTGCACGGAAATAATGTTACGCATCGGAAAAATGCGCACCAACAGGGAGCCAGATACATGAAAAACTAAAATTTCAAAGCAATTCAAAAACAAATAGCCATGATAACCACTCTTGAGGAATTAAAAAATTTATTTCATTTGAAAGATGAAAGACAAATAAAAGTGTCGTTGATTAATAAGATAAGATTCATTGACAACGGTGTTGAGGTCAGTGATGCTAAACTTCAGAAATTAATTGAAAAGTTCAGGACTGAAGGTTCACTCACAATGCCTGAGGTTTGCAGCAAGTATCATATTTCCCAAAACACCCTCAAATCACTTGTAAAGCTGAATATAATCCCGTATTATAAATTGGCTCACGGTCAGGGTAGCAAAATAATCTTTTTAAATTCCGTCCTTGAAAAGGAACATGAGCTGAACTTGTTTTATTATAGAGGGAAAAACCCGTTTAAGTTTGCAAAACTGTTTATTGGTTTCTTTGAAAATGTGGATATCTTTACAGGCAGAGAAAGGGATGCCATCTTTATGCATTTTGCAGAAGGTAAATCTATTGCTGAAATTGCCAGGTTGCTTCATACCAGTCGGACGCGTGTAAATACAATTATTAAACATGCCTCTGATAAGTTGCTACAAAAAACAAGATACCTGTTTAGCCAAATGAAAGTTGAAAATAGCTATCAGCAGAAATATGAAGATTTGAAAATCAATTATGATATCGTATGCAACCAATTTAATCAATTATTAGCAAAATCAGGATCTGATGAAAATATTGATTTTCTAAAGACAAGGATTGTTGATTATAATCTTAGTATAAGGTGTCTTAATGCCTTAAGGGCTGCCGGTATTGAAACTATTGCCGACTTATTGTCATTTTCAGAAGAACAGTTGATCAGATACCGAAATTTTGGTAAAATTTCACTTCTTGAAGTTAAAGAATTTTTGAAAAAACATGGATTTGAATTAAGAGTTTACTCCGAAAAGTAATAAATGTG
>Ga0118677_10001755_pt1 | contig 45135 bp, 38 predicted proteins | sample AliMusrvi5mmetaG_FD_86154 | JGI IMG/M metagenome (GOLD analysis project Ga0118677, IMG submission 86154) | reverse complement strand
CTGAAGTACCTGGCGCGCCCCGGCGGCGCCACGGCCTACCGTCTGCGGGCGGTGCAGGACGATGCGCTGTGGAAGCGCATGCGCGATACCGGCAACGTGACTTCGCTGCAGTTCGCGCACCTGTTCCCGGATCTACCCGCCATCGCGGTGAGCGCGATCGGAGTGGACTACATCAACATCGTATGGTGGACCAAGGCGATGCTCGGCACCGGCGAGAAACTGCGGGACATCCGGCAGTACCTGAGTCAGCCTGGGAAACTCCGTACGGATCCGCAGTTCCTGGAGTTGAAGCAGGCTTTGGCGGATCAATTGAAGACCCTCACGGACCGCACCAGCCAGGACTTCGACGGGCCGTGGGGTTTGCTGGCCATGAGTCTGGCTGCGCCGCGCGCCGGCCGCAAGTTCATGCTGTCCAACCCCGCGGTTTCCTTGGCGCACGAGACGGCCCTGTCGGCTGCGGCCGCGAAGTAGGCGTACGGCCATGGATTCCAACTTCTCGGACTCGCCGAAGCCTCCCGAAGCCGGTTCGCGGGGTCGGCCGCAACACGACAAGATGCGGCTGAGCTTGATGCGCTCGGTCGTAACCGAACCACTGCTGAGCAAGGTTCGCGCGGCTGTTTCCGATCCAGCCCAGTCCCAGGATTTTGAGGTGATCATCGCGCTGAACGAGGTGTACCGGGAAGGTGCAGCGGCGGCGATGGAACAGGCGAGCGCTCGCGCGCGCGAGTGGAACGTGCCTTTCACCACGGTGTCGGGCTACCTGGTGGCCACGCTGACGGCGAGTCAGATTCTGAAACTGGCCGAGGAGTCGCGGAACCTGACGAAAGCGGGCGGGAACGCTGCCAGTGTGGTCTATCGCATCTGGGAAGACACCGACGTGAGCACGACACTGACGCGTTCTCTGGTCACGGTGAAGGCAGATGCGGCGCAGCGGGCGTTTCAAGCGCGCGGCGAGGGCATCGTGTGGGGGGTGCTGGATTCGGGGATCGAGGTCCACCCGCATTTCAAGGGCGTTTCGTCGCAATTCGGGCCGTATGACGCGCTGAATGCCACCGCGCCGCTGGCCCATACGGACTTCACGCCGGACGGCGCGGGAGCGGCCCCGCAGACGGCGCTGACCGACCGCCTGGGGCACGGTACGCACGTGGCGGGGATTATCGCGGGCTATTGGGAATCGTCAACGCCCGAAGGCGAACTCGTGGTTGGCACGGAGGTGCGCGACGAATCCACCGACGACTCGATCCCACAGCGCGACTCGCTGCGCGTGATCTCCGGCGTGGCCCCGAAAGCACGCCTGGTCAGCCTGAAGGTGATCGCCGACGTGACGCGGCGCGATACCGTCAAGCAGACCGCCGGGCAAGGCAAGGTGAGCTGGATTCTGAAGGCCATCGAGCAAATCCAGACCTGGAACCAGAACGGCCGCCGGCTCCTGATTCACGGAGTGAACATGAGCCTCGGCTACGACTTCAACCCACGCTGGTTTGCCTGTGGGCAGAGCCCCCTGTGCGTTGAGGTGAACCGCCTGGTGCGCAGCGGGGTGGTGGTTGTGGTGTCGGCGGGCAACGGTGGGTTTGGCACGTTCGTGGATGCCGACAACCAGGTGCAATCCAGGTACAGTGAGCTATCGATCACCGATCCCGGAAACGCGGACCTGGCCATCACCGTAGGTTCCACTCACCGCGAGATGCCGCACACATTCGGAGTCTCGTATTTCTCGTCGCGCGGCCCCACCGGCGATGGCCGCCTGAAGCCCGACCTGCTCGCGCCGGGCGAGCGGATCATCTCCTGCGCCGCGGGTCAGGAGGTGGCGAAATATGGGACCGCGGACGAGGCGGGCAACGCGGTGGGCCCCGTCCTCTATTGCGAACTTAGCGGCACCAGCATGGCGGCACCGCACGTGTCCGGAGCGGTGGCCGCGTTTCTCTCGGTGCGTTCGGAGTTTATCGGCCAGCCGGAGCGGGTAAAGCAGATTTTCCTGGACAATGCGGTCGACTTGCGCCGCGAACGCTCGTTCCAGGGAGCCGGGCTATTGGACTTGATGAAAGTGTTGCAAGCCGTTTGAGCGGGGCTTACTTGTTTTAGGAGGCGTTATGCAGACAATTGCCGGTATCGATTTCTTTCCGCTGCACTACGACGGCAACGGAAACCTCTCCGACGCGAACGAGCTCGGCGCGTTGACGCAAGCCGCCGCCGCGGCGACCGACGTCATGCTGATTTCGCACGGCTTCCGTAATGACGAGAACGACGCGACCTCGCTCTATACGCGCTTCTTGACGTCGTTCAGCGGGCAACTCGGCCGGCCTGAGCTGCAAGGCGTGGCGTCGCGCAAGATCCTGGCCGCGGGCGTGTATTGGCCTGCCAAAACTTACAAGGAGACGTTCCCCGGCGACAGCGGCTCGGTGCAGGATGCCGACACGACGACTGCCCAAATCGAGGCCGTGCGGGAGACCCTGACGGAGCTTCAGTCCGATGCGACCGATGCGCAGAAGGCGGCACTCGACGAAGCCATCGGCCTGCTCCCCAAGCTGGAACATCATGCCGCTGCACAGGATCGCTTCGTGAGCCTGGTGCTTTCCGTTCTCCCCGCGCAAGACGCCAGCGACGCGCTGGAAGGTCTTGATGTGCTGCAGGCGCAATCCGGCTCGGACCTGCTGAGCCTGCTGCGGCGCCCCGTGCTGGCGCCGGCCACGAGGGCGGCGGCGGGTGGCGGAGACTCCGGCGGAGGCGTGGCCTCGGTGGACTTTGAATCGCACGCGTCGAGCGATGGCGGCGGGGTTCAAGCGGTCGGCTCGGCCGTCGGCTCCGTGCTGGGCGGTGCAGGAAAAATCGCCAACATGGCCACGTGGTATCAGATGAAGAGCCGCTGCGGGGTGGTGGGAGAAACCGGTGTGGTGCGCGCGGTACGGGCACTGAAGAGCGATCCGCTGAAGGTCAAAGTGCACCTGGTCGGCCACAGTCTCGGTGGCCGTCTGATGGCTTCCTGCGCCCGCGGGTTGACCCAGGACCCCATGGTGAGCCCGGACTCCCTGACGCTGCTGGAGGCCGCATTCTCGCACTTTGGCTTCAGCCCGAATAATGGCATCGGCATGCGCGGGTATTTTCGCGACGTGATCGAGAAGAAGGTCGTGACGGGTCCCATGCTCGAGACCTTCTCCGCGCAAGACACGGTGGTGGGCTACGTTTACGCGGTCGTCTCCCGGCTCGCCAGCGACAACGTCAAAGCCATTGGCGACGCCAGCGACCCGTACGGCGGCATCGGGCGCAACGGCGCCCAAAAGACGCCGGAAGCGGTGTTTGAACCATTGCACGAACCGGGCACACCGTACACATTCAAGACCGGAGTGGTGACCAACCTCGACGGTTCAGGCGGTCTGATTACGTCCCACGGAGACGTGACCAACGATCACGTGACCTACGCCTTTGCGTCATCCGTCGCTACAACTTGAGCCGGGCGAGCCGCGGCGAGACGCGTGCGGTCCGGCCCGCCGCGATCCGGATGGGCAGTTATGTTTCGGAAGTCTCCGGCGCTGGCCTGGCGTGCCGGCGCAGCAGTTGATGCAGTGCGACCGGGACTTCGTCCGGATGCGTTGCACACCAGACGATAATTCGTTCGAGCTTGATGGAATCGTCGGCGATGGCGCTGATTTCCATCAGCTCGGTTTCGATGCTTTCCAAGTCTCGCATAGCGTCTCTAGCATGGCACATTACCGGGCTGTTCTCGCGAATTTCGCCCAGCCCGGGGGTTCCCCTTATACTTGAAGTGAATTGGAAGCTGGTTCGCGCCGACTCCCGGTGCTGACCTGTCGCTGAGGAGTTCATGGCTGTATTAATCGATGCGATCGACGTCAAGCGCAAGACCGTTTTTGAGATCGACGACACCCCCTTCAGTTGCCTGGAGGTGGAAGTCAGCACGCCTACCGCGCGAGGCGGCCAGACGCTAGTGCGTATCAAGATGCGCAACCTGCTCACGAATGCGGTGTTCGATAAGACCTTCAAAGCGGGCGAGAAGTTCAGGGAGCCGGACCTGGTGTTGGTCCCCGCGTCCTATCTTTACAGCGACAGCAGCGGCTCCAACTTCCTGGATGAGGAAAGCTACGAGACCCTGACCCTAGCCGAAGCGGTGATCGGAGACGCGCTCGACCTGCTGGTTGAAGGTACCCAGGTCAAGCTGCTCAAGTACAACGGCAATCCCATCGGCCTGGAATTGCCCATATACGTGGAATTGACAATCACCTCCGCCGAGCCGGGGGTGCGGGGCGATACCTCTAGCGGCAGTGTGACCAAGCCCGCCAAGCTGCAGACAGGTCTCGAGATCCGTGTTCCCCTGTTCATAAAAGAGGGCGAGAAGGTCAAAGTGGCGACGGAGAGCCGCACGTTCGCCGGGCGAGCCTGAGTCCGGAGCGGGTGGCCGCCGGAAGTTCCGATTCAAAACGCGCCCAATCCGTTCGCCGGGCCTGGGACCAGCGGGGCGAGCCAACCGCCGTCCTGGTGCGCCGAGGAGTGGGGGGACGAATGCCGAAACCGTAAGATCTTACGGTTTCGTTTTGCAAGTCGTTGAATCTAAAAAGCTAATTCTGAGAAGACCGTAAATAGTTACGGTTTTGGCATTCAGGCCAAACCCTCCCTCGCCCTTGAAAATGGCGATTCCGCGTCTACTTCCAACCTGGCGCAGCGCGGGCCAAAGGCCTCCTGCCAATCCAGCACCGAGCCACGAACGACAGAGAGTAGTCAAGTCGTCCAACTCGCACTACACTCTCGTCTTCGCAACAGTTCTGGAGACGCTCCGGCTACCTACCACTCCCTGACGGTCGTGGTTCCGACCCGAAGTGGTCAAGACCGTGAGGGAGTGGTGGATCGCAGGCTCCTTTTCTGGGCAAGCGCGACAATGAAGTGCCGGTTAGCGGACTTGACCACTCTCTGTCGTTCGTGGCTCGGTGCTGGGGAGCAAATCCTGCGGTCCGGGGTGGTCCCGAGGCTCTGCAAACAGGCACGGACCGGCCTCAGGCACCAAGGCAGCGCCGTTTCTGTAAACTCGCCAAAATCCTCTTGAAAACAAAGTACGGATTGCAGCAATATGCTGAAGATGGGAAAGGAACGGCGAAGGAGTCACCCGTGAGCAAGGTACGAGTCCTGGTTGGTACGAAGAAGGGCGCGTTCGTCCTGGAGTCCGACGGAAAGCGGGAGAAATGGGATGTCAGCGGCCCGCACTTCGCGGGTTGGGAGATGTACCACGTGAAGGGATCGCCCGTCGATCCAAACCGGCTGTACGCGTCTCAAACCAGCGGTTGGTTCGGACAGGTGATTCAACGTTCTGACGACGGTGGCAAAACCTGGCAGCCGGTGGGTAACAAGTTCGCCTACGACGGCGTGCCGGGCACGCACATGTGGTATGACGGTACGCCGCACCCCTGGGAATTCAAGCGGGTCTGGCACCTCGAACCGTCGCTCACCGACCCGGACACGGTCTATGCGGGAGTTGAGGACGCGGCGCTATTCCGTTCGACCGACGGCGGGATGAACTGGGTTGAACTGTCCGGATTGCGCACCCACGGCACTGGTTCGCAGTGGCAGCCTGGAGCCGGCGGAATGGGCTTGCACACAATTCTTCTGGATCCGCTGAATTCGCAGCGGATCTACATCGCAATTTCGGCCGCAGGGGCCTTCCGCTCTGACGATGGCGGCGAGACTTGGCGTCCCATCAACCGGGGTTTGCGGTCAGAGCACATGCCTGACCCGGACGCTCCAGTAGGGCACTGTGTGCACCGTATCGCCCTGCACGGATCGCGGCCGGACGTGTTGTTCATGCAGAAGCACTGGGACGTGATGCGCTCGGACGACGCAGGCGACTCGTGGCACGAGGTCAGCGGCAATCTGCCGACTGATTTCGGCTTCGTGATCGACGTCCACGCGCACGAGCCAGAGACGATTTACGTCGTCCCGATCAAGAGCGATTCGGAGCACTTCCCCATCGACGGGCAACTGCGGGTGTACCGCAGCCGGACAGGCGGGAACGAGTGGGAGCCGCTTACGAAGGGGCTGCCGCAAAGCAACTGCTACGTCAACGTGCTGCGCGACGCGATGGCGATCGACTCGCTGGACTCCTGCGGCGTCTACTTCGGGACGACCGGCGGGCAGGTGTACGCCTCAGCGGATGCCGGGGACAACTGGGCGCCGATCGTACACGACCTTCCGGCCGTCTATTCGGTCGAGGTCCAGACGCTGCAGTAATACAGCCATGATCCGGGTTCTGCTGCCGCAACACTTGCGGACCCTGGCGCGTGTCACAGGCGAAGTTCAGGTAGAGGTTGAAGACCGGGTGACGGTGAGCTCGGTGCTCGATGCAATCGAGGCCAAGTACCCGGCGCTACGCGGGACAATGCGCGACCAGACGACCCGCCAACGGCGTCCGTTCGTGAGATTCTTCGCCTGCGAGGAGGATCTGTCCTACGGGTCCGCCGACGAGCCCTTGCCGGAGGCGGTCGCTTCGGGAGCGGAGTTGTTTCTGGTAGTCGGAGCCATCGCGGGCGGATAGTAGGTGGGCCTGGTTCAGATTGTCGCTATAAGCTCGAGTGTCGGGATTTGAAAGGAATAATTCATGCAACCGAGCGCAGAACCGGGTCCGGTTTCCAAGTCAAGACTCTGGACTGGCCGCATCTTCAGCGGATTAATTGCGGCTTTCCTGATCATGGATGGGGTCATGAGGGTTATGATGCTGCCTGTGGTGGTTGAAGGAAGCAAGAAGGCCGGCTTCCCGGAGGGCAGCATGTTCTGGATTGGCTGGGTCCTACTCGTCTGCACATTGCTTTACGTAATCCCCCGTACTTCCGTACTTGGCGCCATTCTATTGACTGGGTATCTTGGCGGTGCCGTCGCGACTCACGTGCGCATCGGCGATCCGCTCTTCAGCCACACCCTGTTTCCGGTCTATTTCGGAATCCTCGCGTGGGGCGGGCTGTACCTGCGTGATCGCCGACTGCCTGCACTGATCCCGCTCAAGAGCTAGAATGCGCCTCCACTTGAGGTGGCATGGGGGGAAGCAATGAAAGACGTCGTTACTTATCTGACTTTCGATGGAAACTGTCGCCAGGCGATGGAATTCTACGCCAAATGCCTTGATGCGGAGTTGTATCTCCTGCCGTTTTCAAAGGCGCCAGCCGATTTGCCTAACATTGCGGCTGATGCGGTTAACGACAGGATCATGCACTCCACGCTGTCGAAGGGAAGACGACTCCTGATGGCATCGGATACTCTGCGTGGAACGCCCTTGCAGTCTGGCAACAACTTCTCCGTCTTCCTGTATTGCGAGAGCCTTGAGGAAACAGAGAGGCTGTTCGCCGCTCTGAGTGAAGACGGCCAGGTCACAATGCCGCTGCAGGACACATTCTGGAACGCGCACTTCGGAACGCTCACCGACCAATTTGGCATTCAGTGGGCGTTGAACTTCGAACTGCCCAAACAGGGATAGTGCCCGGTTCGGCCCGGTCGCGGACCGGTGCCGGGACGGAAGACCCACGGTGAATCCACCGTGAATCCACGGTGGAAATCCGCAAACTTGACCGCTCTTTTCAGCCGCGGTCCGGTGCCGGCGGGCGAAACCGTTGCGTGCCGGGCACCAATCGGATCACCCCTGGAACTTGGTCAGCAATTCGGCTACATAGGTCAGATCGTCGCGCGAGAGTCCGGGATAGACGGGCAGCGCGAGCACTTCGCGGGCTGCCTTTTCGCTTATCGGGAAGTCGCCGGCGCGGTAGCCCAAATCCTGGAAACAGGACTGCTGGTGCAGCGGCAGCGGGTAATAGACTTCGCTGCCCACGCCGTGATCGGTCAGGTACGCGCGCAGGGCGTCGCGCTGCGCGCAGCGCACCACGAACTGGTTATAGACGTGACCGGTCTGATAAACGGCGGGCTGCGGCAGCGCGACGAGCGCGGTGCCGGCCCCCAGCAGTTCTCCGTACTGCCGCGCGTTGGCCTGGCGCTGCCCGGTCCAGGCGCGCAGGTGCTTGAGTTTGACCCGCAAAATCGCGGCCTGCAGCGTGTCGAGGCGGGAATTGATGCCGACCTCTTCGTGGTAATAGCGCACATGCGAGCCATGCACTCGCAGGCCCGCCAGGCGCTTCGCCGTAGCGGCATCGGACGTCGTCAACAAGCCGCCCTCGCCCATGCCGCCGAGGTTCTTGGTCGGGAAGAAACTGAAGCAATTCACGTCGCCGAAGGCCGCCACGCCGCGGCCCTTGTATTCGGCTCCAATGGACTGCGCGGCGTCTCCGATGACCCTCCACTCGCGCCTGCGCGCGATATCCAGAATCGGGTCCATATCGGCCGCGCCGCCGTAGAGGTGCACCGGCATAACCGCTTTGATCCGGGGCACGCGCCGGGCGGATTCCTCCAATTGCCGCGGGTCCATGTTGTAGGTTGCCGGATCGATGTCCACGAACACCGGGACAGCCCCCGCGCGCACGATTGCGCCCGCCGAGGCGAAGAAGGTAAAGGGCGTGGTTGCGACGCGGTCGCCGTGGCGCACGCCGGCGGCGAGCAGAGCCAGGAAAAGGGCGTCGGAACCCGAACCGCACGTGACGGCGTGCTCGACCTGGCAGTAGGCGGCGAGTTCCTGCTCGAGCAAGGCGACGTCCTCGCCCAGGATAAAGCGCTGCGAGTCCACCACGCGGGTCAGCGAGGCCAGAATCTCAGCTCTAATGGGCTCGTGGATGGGACGCAAATCGAGGAGCGGAACGCTTCGGAGCGTGGCGGAAGCGGGCATCGAGAACCTCTTGCGCCGCGGACGGGCGGCGAAACTTCATCGTAACATCGGGGCGGTTGGCCTCCCGCCCCGCGCCGCGCGGAAGTGGTGTCAGCTACTCTCGCACCCGAAGTTTCAGGATGGTCAGCGAGTGCGCCGGGAAGCTGTAGCCGAACGTATGAGTATCGCCGGAGTTGACCTTCAACACCTGGACCTTCGGTGTGACCTTTTTGTCGTCGCCGAAGGTGTGCGCCGCCTTGAAATCCGAGCTGTTCATCTGCCAGATTGTGACCGTGCCGTCGAGCTTGCCTTCCACATTGTCAATGCTTGTAGCGACGTCGTCCGACTTGCTGCGGTTCAGCACGTTCACAAAGATCTCGCGCTTGTCCGCGTTGTAAGTGACCGACACGTCCAGGGCGTTCAACGGCGTTGCGACGCCAGCCGGTTTGATCTTGGGCGAGGTCACCAGCGCGTCCAGCGCCAGGTTGCCGCGCTGCTTGCCGTACTCCGCGATGGGGAAGTAGATGGGCTGCAGGAACAGGCCTGTTTTGTTGGTGAAGATCGGCGCGATCACGTTGACGATCTGTGCGAGGTTCGCCATCTTCACCACGTCGGCGTGGCGGAAGAAGGAATTGAAGAACATGCCCATGGCGAGCGCGTCTTCATAGTTGTAAATCTCTTCCAGCCGCGTCTTGCCCGTAGCGAATTCGCTACCGTTCGAACGCGCGCGGTACCAAACGTTCCATTCGTCGTAGGCGATGTAGATGGGATGCTGATGAGGCCGCCCCGACTGCGCAGCCTTGATCAGGCCGGCCACGACTTCAATGCGGTGGTCGAGATCAGCGCCTGCGGAAAGGAAACGCTCGAAGTCGTTTTCCTGATTGCCAATGTAGGTGTGGAGCGAGATGTAGTCGATCTCGTCGCGCAGCTTTTCGAGCACCGTGCGGTTCCACGCGATCCAGTCGGCGTTGGGGCCGAAATTGCTTGAGCCGGATGCGATCAACTTGATCGACTCGTCGGCGCGCCGCATGGCCTTGGCGGCTTCGAGGGCGAACTTGGTGTAGTCCTCGGCGTTCTTGTGGCCGAGTTGCCAGGGTCCGTCGATTTCGTTGCCAAGGCCCCAGATCTTGACGTTGTAAGGCGCCTCGCGGCCGTTCTTACGCCGCTGGTCGGCCCAATAGGTGTGGCGCGTCTCGTTGGTGTACTCGACCCACTGTCGCGCGTCCTCGACGCTTCCCAGGCCGGCGTTGATGCACAGGTACGGCGTTAGACCCATCTTCTCGGTGTATCGCAGGAACTCGTCCGTGCCGAAGCGGTTTGGCTCCAAGTCGCCCCAAGCCTGGTCCACACGCACCGGGCGCTGGTCCTTCGGGCCGATGCCGTCCTTCCAGTTGTAGCCCGAAGCGAAGTTGCCGCCTGGCCAGCGCAGCACGCTGACGCCGAGGCCCTTCACGGCCTCCATGACATCCTTGCGATATCCATCGCTGTCGGAAAGCGGGCTGCCTTCCTCATACAATCCGCCGTAGATGCAGCGGCCGAGATGCTCCGCGAAGTTGCCGAACAGATTGGGGTGGACTTCACCGACCACGCGGTCAGTGTCTATCTTGATGCGCGCCTTGGGGGTTTGCGCGAAGGCTACTGTGCCGACCGCGAGAGCAAGTACTAGAGAACGGTATTGCATGGTAAAGCTCCGACAATTCTATCAGCCGGTTGAGCCCGGCTACGCGGGATTATCCCGCCTCTTGGAAAGCAGCTCCTTCACCTTTGCGGCGAGATCGGCCGGTGCGTAGGGCTTGGCGATGTAGTCGGTCCCAGCTTCGAGGATGCCATTCTCCGCGATGACGTCCTGCGCATACCCCGAGGCAAACAGCACCTGCATGTGTGGGCGGTTCGCCTTCATGCATTTGGCCAACTGCCTGCCATTCATCCCTGGCAGCACCACGTCGGTCAACAGCAGGTCTATCGGCTGAGTGCACTTCCCGGCCAGTTCGAGAGCGGATTCCGCGTCCGCCGCCGCAAGCACTGAGTAGCCGCACGACTTGAGGACTTCGACCGCGAAGCTGCGCACATCATCCTCGTCTTCCACGACCAGCAGTGACTCGAAGCCTACCGAAAATGAAGGATGAACGCGCTCCGAGGATGTCTCAGTGTGGCCGGTGATGCCGGCCAGATAGATCTGGAAGCTGGTTCCCTTGCCCAGTTCGCTTTCGACGAAGATCCACCCGCCGTTCTGCTTGACGATGCCGTAAACAGTGGCCAGCCCCAACCCGGTCCCCCTACCCCTCGGTTTTGTTGTGAAGAACGGCTCGAAGATGTGCTGCTGTGTCTCCGGGCTCATGCCGGCACCGGTATCCGTGACGCTAAGCATGACGTACGTGCCCGGTGGAAGCTCCGCGGGAGCGTTGTCGCCCCGGCCGACCACCATGATGTTCCGTGTCTGAATGCGGAGCGCTCCGCCGTCCGGCATCGCATCCTGGGCATTGGCGGCGAGGTTCATCAGAATCTGGTCGACTTGAACCGGGTCAGCCGAGACGTGATCCAGCGTCGGGTCCAGTTCAGTTTCGATCCGGATGCGCTCCCCGAGCAGCGGCTGGAGCATGCCGAGAGCCTCTGAAACCAATGTGTTCAAATTGACCGGTTTCGGCTGGATCACCTGCCTCCGGCTGAATCCCAGCAATTGCTGGGTCAGAACGGCAGCACGCTCTCCCGCGCGGCGTATTTGTTCCAACGGTGGCCTTAGCGGACTGACTTTGTCGAGGCGCGTCAGGATCAGGTCGCCGTAGCCATTGATCACCGTCAGCAGGTTGTTGAAGTCGTGCGCCACTCCGCCCGCGAGTCGCCCCACGGTCTCCAGCTTTTGAGCCTCGGACAGTTGCGCCTGCAGTTGGTTCTCGCGTTCGAGTCTCGCCGCGAGCAGGGCGGTTTGCCGGTTCACGCGGCGCTGCAACGTGAAGACCCAGACCAAGGCCACAATCGCCAATGCGCACACGACCGCCAGAACGGCGGCCGTATTGCGGGCTGTCCACCAGGATGCAAGCCGGACTACTGTCACGTCGTCGGGCGAGCGCAGGACGAGGCGGAACGACACCGGAGCGGGCGGGACGTGCGTCGGGTCCCATTGCATGTCGCACACGCCCGTCAGTCCGAGCATGCTGCCTGGCCGCAGCGCGTCGAAAGCCGGGTCGGGTTTCGGCTGTTCAAGCACGGCGGTGAAACTGGACTTCCCGGCGCGCAGCGTCAGGACCTCGTCGCCGAAGCTTCGACGGCGGTCAATCAGGCGACCCTCCAACCGCACCAGACCCGTGTCGCTGGCCCCCGTCAACAGATCTTCCGCATTAGAGTCAGCTGGCTTCTGCGGGGAGCCGGGCCCCAGGACGCGCAGTTCGGCGGCTTCCAGCACTGGGATCCTGGCGCCCAGGGGAAGGAAGCCCACCGCGTCAACCTTATCGCCCACTCGCAGGCCGGGAACACCGCTGGTTTGGAGTCTGGTCGAGGAGCTGCCGGCGGCAATGTAGACACTTCCTCCGAGTCGCGACGCGGTAACCGTGCCCGCGACTTTCAATCGGTGCCGCGGATCCCGGTCCAGACTGAATTCGAACAACTGCCTCAGGACTGCCGCGCCATTGGCGAAGGGGTTCGCCGGGGCGGGCCGAAGCAGCTTGACGAATTCCCTTGAGGGCACGATCAAGTGGAACCCCTCAAGACTCCGGTTCTCGTCGAACAGGGCGCCCAGAATGCCCTCGGCCTCCAGCTCCGCATCGATCCACAGGGAGTCTTTTTCGGTGCGTGGACCGCCCATGACATCGACCGGGAAGTGCTGCCCCTTCACTTCCAGGTCGATCTGTACGCCGGGGTTCAACAGGCTGCTGGTTTTGCGCGCGACGCCGCGAATTCGCGCCCACCGGTTTTCGGCCGTCAGGCTTAACTGATCCGGTTGGGAAATCTCAACCGGGGGGAACATGCGGCCCGAAGCTATCACGCGCAACCTGGCCTGATGGATGGACGGGGCGAAATCGCCCGGGTGGCTGATGCCCTCCACCTCGGCCACTGTCCCCGGTGAGACGCGGGGCAGCACGGGTTCCTTCAGGGTGACGTAGACACCGCCGGTGGCGTCCTGGAAGAAAGCGGTTTGCGACTTCAGGTTATGTAGATTGACCACGCCTTTGACTCGAACCGGGTAACGCTTTCCGGCTTCGGCGGGACTCAAGCGTTTCAACTGATCTACTTGCGTCAATAGCGGCAGTCCCGCACCCGGCGCCGACAGAGCGAGGGGCGAGTACTTCGCGGGCACGGCAGCTTGCAGATCCTGGAAACCGGAAACGTGCAGCCTTGCCGAGTTAGGAACGCCCTGAGCATCGCGGGATACGAAGGCCACACCGCGAGCGACAATCTCCGTACCGGCGGGCCAATCGGGGACCGGGTTTTGCGTCGAGACAATCACTTCCAATGTCCGCGCTTGAGCCTGCACTACAAACCGCAGATGGACGTTGTTGACCAATGAGACGCTTTGCAGCCGGCCCGCAATCTCGACGAACTGGAAATCTTCGAAACCATCGAGCACACGGCTGAGGGCGACCTTGCGGGGATTGGGGAGGGTGGTCTGAGCCCCGGCGCGGATCTTTGGTTTGATAACGACGGGGTCGAATTCCTCAAAGCCGCTGTAGCCTTCAACGTCGGCGGCCACACCCGGGACGAGATTGTCCAACTCCTGCTCGCGGGGATCCACGAACACGCCGCCGGTTTCATCCTGCACCGTCAGGATGCGGTATTGCTCGTCGTAAAAGGTGACAGTCCCATGCAGGCGAACAGGATACCCTCGCACGGCCTCCGCAGGGGGCAGGCTGCGCAGCTGAGCGCCGCTGTTGACGGTGCCAAGTTCGGCAGTGCCGCCTCGGCGGGTGCAACTACCGAAAATGCTGAGGAGTGCGAGCAGGCACCAGGGTAGCGCGAACCTACAGAATCTGAGCATGGTCTGACATTGAAACAAATGCCACTGTGATTCTACGTTACTTGCGCCGCCGAAATGGCGTATCCGCAGGTCTTTCCGACCGCTTCGTCGGATTAAAAACAATTCAGGCCCGCATGTTCAACACGCCGCGGCGCTGACCTGCCAGCCGGGGTGCGGGACAGCTAACTGGCGAAACTGCCATCACCAGTGCTGGGGCCTGAGAGCGTTGTCTAGGCGGGATTGCTTCGCGGCGTAGCTTTTAGTGTGAAGTTGCCGCCCGCCATCGTGTCGAGCAGCGATTCGTGGGTGGCGGAATCCAGCAGGTAGTAGCTCTTGCCCGACTCCTCCAGGACAGCGGCCAGACCCTTCGCTACCAGCATCATGCAGAGTTGCTGCTCGCCCCCCGTGAGCCCCTCGAAGTCCACCCTCGGCATGCCCTGCCGGCCGGGGCGAAGCTTATTCAAGAAGCCGCGCACGAAGAGCGGCGATTGCAGCGAGTCGAGCGTCGCGCCCGCTTCGCACCAACGCTGCTCCGGAGCGCCGAAGAAATACGGGCCCGAAGAATACGCCAGCAGGAACACGACGATGTCGATAAATGCCGCCAACGCAAGCGAGAAGATGTGGCGGCCTCCGGGGTTTGTGGTCAATTCGGTGAACGCGACCATCAGATCCTCCTGCTGGCTAGCGGTCTTGTCCACGTTGTCCGCGAACGAAGGCAATTCGGGCCGCACCAGTTTGCCGCTGTGGGTTGTCTTCTCTACCTCGGCCCATGGGATCTGGTCATAGGCCTCGCGGAAGCTCTTGAGCTGCTTATCTGAGGACTCGTTGGGCTTCGTATTCGAGCGGAACGCAGCCATCGCGCCGCGCGCCTGTTCGATCTGGGCCAGAGACTCGCGGGTTAGCTTCTGGTAACGGTCGAAAGCCGTGTAGCGCGGTCCCAGGCCAGAGCCCTCTTTGTAGCCCGCCCCAAGCGACTGCGCTTCTTTAGCAACGGCCTCGCGGACGGTGGCGAGATAGGGGTCCGAATCCTGAGCCCGCGAGATGTAGCCGTGGGCCTTCTCTGCCTCGGTCATCTCCTGCAGCGCAAGCACGTGCCGCTTGCCCTCGCCGATAGCAGCCTGCAGTAGTTCATCGGTCTGCGTCGCGACTGCGGATAAGCGGTCGTACAAGCCGCGCTGGACTATGGCGGGTCGTTCCCGTTCGGAGAACCAGGTATAGAGGCTCACGTAGGAAAAGGCGATGGAGACCAAAGCCGTGATGGCGTACACGGCGATCAGCAAGCCCCGCTTCGCCTTCGAGAAGCCGATCAGCCAGGCCACCATGACGAGTGAAATCTGAATGCCCAGCGAGGCCAGCACCGCAAACCAGGGCGACAGGTAGAGCGCCATGCCCTGCTCGGTGGTGTACCAGGAAACGACGGATAGAAGGCAACTTGCGACGAACAGGGCGATCACCAGCGGCCTGTTCGCGGCGGAACCTGCAGACGAGAGGGGAGTCATAGCGCTTACCTAGTAACTACGCACCACCGTCTGGAATGGTTCACACGCACCAAACGCAATTGTGGATGCGCGCTCACGCCGCGCCCGTAAGTATAGGAATGGAAATGACTTGCCCGCTAAGCGAGCTGGACCTTCAAAACCTCGCCGGGCTCCAGCTTGAAAGTGACGGTGCCGTTCGCGTTCGTCTTCGCCGGTGCCTTGGCCGCGCCCAAACGCAGGGCTGAGATCCGCTGGCCCTTGGGCGGGCGCAGGGTGGACTGCCCCGGAAGGGAGGCGACCAACTCCGCGCTCACCGCCTTACCGTCCTTCCACTCCACGGCGACCGTGAGCCCGCCGCGAGCCCGCAAGCCCTTGAACGACCCGTCGGTCCATTCCTTGGGCAGGGCAGGCAGCAGCGACACCTCGCCGTCGTGGCTCTGCAGCAGCATCTCGGCAATTCCCGCCGGTCCGCCGAAGTTCCCGTCGATCTGGAAGATGTACTTTCCCGGTCCAGCCGGGTGAGTGTCGAACAGGTTCTTATGCGTGCTCTGCGTCAGTAGTTTCGAGACGGCTTCGCCAGCCTTCTCACCGTCCCGCAGGCGGGCCCGCAGATTGACGATCCAGGCCGCGCTCCAACCGGTGTATCCGCCGCCGGACTTCAGCCGCAGTTCGAGCGACGCCCTCACCGCCTCCATCCACTCGGGCGTCCGCTTCCAATTGAATACCGCCGACGGATAGGCGCCGTACAAGTGCGACATGTGGCGATGACCGGGTTCCGGCTCGGGGAATTCCTCCGTCCACTCCAGCAGTTGACCCTGGCTGCCTTTCTTGAAGGTCGGCAAGCGCTTCAGCGTCGCCCACAGCTTTTCGGCGAAGTCGGCATCGGTGCCAAGCGTTTTCGAGGCCGTGATGCAGTTCTTGAACAGCTCCAGAATCAACGCCAGATCCATGGTGCAGCCGGCCGTGGTCGAGGCGTTTTTGCCGTCTTTCGTCGTGAATCCATTCTCTGGCGACTCCGACGGGCAGGTCGTCAGCAGGCCGGCGCCGTCATCCACCAGCCAGCCAAGTATGAACTCCGCCGCACCCTTCATCAGCGGCCAGGCACGCTGCCGCAGAAACTCGACATCGCCTGAGAAGGCGTAGTGCTCCCACAGATGCTCGCACAGCCACGGCCCGGCCATCGCCCAATTGGCCCAGCGCGCATCGCCGTTATGTTCGCCCACTGGATTCGAGGCGCGCCAGAGGTCGGAGTTGTGATGCACCACCCAGCCAGGCGCGTTGTAAAGCGTCTTTGCGGTTCTCGCGCCGGTGTGGCTCAAGTCTTCGATGAGATCGAACATCGGCTCGTGGCAGTCCGCCAGATTGCAGGTCTCCGCCAGCCAGTAGTTCATCTGCACGTTGATATTGGTCGTGTAGTTCGCGCTCCAAGGCGGGCGTAGGTTATCGCTCCAGACGCCCTGGAGATTGGCGGCCTGGGTGTGGGGCCTGGAACTGGCGATCAGCAGGTAACGCCCGTACTGGAAATACAGGGCCGCCAGCGACGGGTCGGGCTGCCTGGCGTAGCTCATCAGCCGTTCGTCGGTCGGGAGTTTCGCGGCATCCGAAGCGGCGCCGAGCTGCAAATCGACGCGCCGGAAGAGCTTCTGGTGATCGGCGACGTGCGCTTGACTAATTTGCGCCCACTTCCTGCCGGACAAGTTGTCCAGCGTCTTTGAGCAGCGGGCGTGAATCTCATCCGCGCTCAGGTCCGGCAGCTTGTCATATCCCCGAAATCCGGTTCCGGCCGCGACAAGCAGCACGACCGCAGCGGCGTTTTCGATTCGTAGAGTCGCGCTCGCCGCCTTGACGGTCCCGCCTTCGATTCTGACCTCAACTAGCGCCTCGCAGCGCATGCCTTTGCCGTCGGCGTCGTCGTACAGAATTGGATTCTTGGAATCGACGTAGTTGGGTTCCGCATGGAAAGGCGCTTTCGCACGCATGCGGAGCCGCATGCCTCCGTCGGGCTCAACCGTGAAGTCCTTGAACAGGCTGCTTAGGCCGACACTCAGGTTGAGATGTTGACTGCCCTGCGCCTGGATGTGAATTGCGATCACTTGATCGGGCAACGAGGCAAGCACCTCGCGGGTGATACGTGTGGAACCCACGCGATAAGCGGTGGTACAGATTGCCGTGTCGAGGTCCAGTTCGCGCCTGTAGTCCTGGGTACTCCCCGGGTCGTCGAAGCTAAGCTTCAGCTCACCCAAGGGCTGATAGCTTTGGGTGTACGGGCCCTGCAGTTTGCGGCAGGCCGCGTCCGCGCCGGCGTAGTCTCTTTGCTCCAGCACCAGCTTGCGGACTGCTTTGAGATTCTCGGGGCCATGCGGCTCGTTGCCGTCCGTGGGATAGCCCGACCAGAGTGTGTCCTCGTTGAGGAAGATCCGCTCCTCGCCGACCGCGCCCATCACCATGGCGCCCAATCGCCCATTGCCGACCGGCAGCGAATCTACCCACTGTTGCGCAGGTTGGCGGTACCAAAGCTGCAGCGCCGGGGCCGGGGCCTCCGTTTTTGGAGCGGTGGCGGCGGCGGCCATAGCTGGCGGCACAGCGGGGAGAGTCGTCAAGAAACAGCGTCGATTCATGTTCGGTTGAGCATATCGCAGTCGCGCCTCCACCAGCGTTTAACCATTCCCCGCAAACTCTGGTTGAACAAATACCATTTTCTTTGTAGGATTTACGTAGTATGTCCAAGTTGCAAGATGTCCAGCGTGATTTTGGGTTCCTTACCCGTTCTCTCCACACCGGTTTCGACTCCGATCCGGCGACCAAGGCGCGAGCCGTGCCGATCTACCAGACTTCTTCCTACGTGTTCGACGATACGGCCGATGCGGCGGCCCTATTCGGACTGCAGAAGTTCGGCAATATCTACACGCGCATCATGAACCCGACGACCGACGTGCTGGAGAAGCGCGTCGCTTCACTGGAAGGCGGTGTCGCCGGATTGGCAGTCGGCTCAGGCCAGGCCGCCCAACTCCTCACAATCACCAGCCTGCTGGAGTCGGGTGATCATCTGGTTGCGGCGTCAACCCTCTACGGCGGGACCTACACGCAGTTTGATGTCAGTTTCCGGCGCTTTGGCATCGACACTACGTTCGTTGATCCGGACGACCCGGAGAACTTCCGCAAGGCGCTGAAGCCGAACACAAAGGCGATCTACGGCGAGACCATCTCGAACCCGCGCGGCAACGTGCTGGACCTGGCCGCAGTGGCGAAGATCGCCGCGGAAGCCAACGTTCCATTCATCGTCGACAATACCTTTGCGACGCCTTACCTGTGCCGGCCGATCGAACATGGCGCGAACATTGTTCTGCACTCGTTGACCAAATTCCTGGGCGGCCAGGGCAGTTCTATCGGCGGCATCATCGTGGATGGCGGGAAGTTCGATTGGAAGTCGTCTGCCCACCCGCTCTTGAACCAGCCTTCTCCTGCCTATCACGGATTGAACATCGCCGACGCATTTGGCAACCTCGCATTCATTCTGCGGGCGCGCGTCGAGGGTTTGCGCGATCTTGGCCCGTCGCTCAGTCCCTTCAACTCGTTCCTGTTCATTCAGGGTGTGGAGACGCTGGCCCTCCGCATGGACCGTCACGTCGCCAACGCTCAGGCCATCGCCGAGTGGCTGGAGCAGCACGACCAAGTGAGCTGGGTAAAGTACCCCGGTCTCAAATCGAGCCCCTACAACGCGCTGGCGCAGAAGTACCTGCCCAAAGGCCCAGGAGCCATTTTCAGTTTCGGGATCAAGGGTGGCTATGACGCGGGCGTGAAATTTGTGGACTCGCTCAAATTGTTCTCGCTGCTCGCCAACGTCGGTGACGCGCGCAGCCTCGTGATCCACCCGTCCTCCACTACGCACCAGCAACTCAGCCCGGAGCAGCAGGCAGCCGCAGGCGTGACGGCCGACATGATCCGACTCTCCATCGGTCTCGAAGACCTCGAAGATCTGCGTTGGGACCTCGACCAAGCGCTTCAGGCGTCCCAGGCCTGACGCGACAAAGAGGCGGGTCGCTTGAGGGCTACGGTCCAGCACGGGCGGGGCTTCCAGGTCCCGCCCAAATCTCAGGCGACGAAACCGCTTAATAAGCGCTGCAGGTGGAGATCGAACGGGTCACTCTGTTCTGGAGTGGGGTCCGATGACGGTGCATTCCGGCCTTCCATTCCTCCCAACTGAGTCGGCATCTGGGATGCATGATCGTTCTGACTTTGAAGCATCGTATTGTCGGTTCCATTCATCCTGAATTGAGCACATCCCGGTGCACCCGCCTGTACTGGTTTGCACGGCCACGCTCGCCAGCCGGGAGTCAGGGGCTTGCGAGCCGCTCTCGGGACGAATAGAATTAAGGCAACCCCCCGATCGTAGGAACTCATGTACAGGTCTGAGCCTGAAGATATCGCCTACGGATCGCTTCGAATGTTTGAAACAATTAGACAGGATTGTGGTTTATGAACCAGAACCCGAGAAAGATTCTCGCGGTCGTTGACGATCTCTTCTTCATCGTCAAAATCAACGATGCAGCCAGGCGCGCCGGCATGGTTGCGGAGTTTCTCAAGTCTGGGACTGACCTGGTCGAAAAGGCATTGGCTGAATTGCCCTCGATGATCGTCATCGACCTCAACTGCAATTCGCTGCAGCCGGTTCCGCTGATAGAAGTCCTGCGGTCGAAACCGGAGTTGAAGAACGTCAGCGTCGTCGCTTTCGTCTCTCACATCCAGGGCGAACTGAAGATGCAGGCCCAGAACGCTGGCGCGGATATGGTGCTTGCCCGCTCGGCCTTCTCCCTCAACCTGCCGCAGATTTTGCGGCGTCACGCGGGGATGAGCAGCGTGGCCCGTCCAGCGTAAGCGCGCCTGCTACTCGCGCGGGTCGCTACTCAGCCTCCTGCCACCCTTGTCATGAGAATTCGGTTAGACCGCCAATGACTGATGGCAGACTCCCTTGGCGCGCCGTGCTAAATATACATCACGTGGAGTCTTGGCGGACCTAACCGATGGCTCGACCACAATATCGGACGTCACCTTCAATAGCTTGCGCTCCAGGCCGACGTACGCATATTCGCCAAGCAGCTCTGCGGGAAGTGCCGGGGCAAATGGAGTTGCTCTCTTACCATCCGAACTTCGGCGTGTGGCGTCACTCCCGCAAGTGGTAGCCAAATACTGACGGTCGCAGACTCATTCAGCGCGACCTCCAGATTCTGAAGAACCACGATGCCGGCGTGCTCTGGATTGCACCACGCGCCGGGCGGCTGTATTCTCGGGGTTGCTTCCATCGCTTACCCGCCAACAGGAGACAGCCCGCATGACTCGAGCTCAGTTCATCGCCGCAGCAATCACTGCGATTACTTTGGTACGCCTCAGCGCCGCATCGCTTCCGACCGCGAAACCCGAGGATGTCGGGATTTCCAGCGAACGGCTGCAGCGGGTGCGCGAAGCGGTGGTGCGACGCGTTGAGGCCAAGGAACTTGCCGGCGCGGTGACCCTGGTCGCCCGGCGCGGCAGCGTGGTCCAGCACGAAGCGATCGGCGTGATGGACCTCGACTCAAAGCAGCCGATGGCGAAGGACACGCTCTTCAAGCTGGCTTCGTCCTCGAAGCCCGTGACCGCGGTGGCCGTGCTGATGCTGATGGAAGAGGGCAAGCTGAAGCTCACCGATCCGGTCGCGAAGTACATCCCCGAGTTCAAGAACGCGCGGGTGACGGTGGAGGTGGAGCGCCTGCCGGAGCCCATGGCTGACCGTCCGTCCACTGCGGAAAAGACCTACACAGTTCCCGCGGATCGTGAGTTCACGATCGTCGATCTGTTGACGCACACCTCCGGCCTCGCTAGCGGCGGGCCATCAGCCGCGGAGTTTATGAAGCTCTTCCGGGCACGGAAGCCCACCGATACGCTGGCCGACTTCATCCCCCGCATTGCCGCGCTGCCGCTCGATTTTCAGCCAGGCACACGCTGGCGTTACAGCGGCCTGGCGGCGTTCGACACGCTAGGGCGGATTGTGGAGATCGTTTCGGGACTGACCTTCGACGAGTTCCTGCGCACGCGCCTGTTCCAGCCGCTGGGCATGAACGATACGTTCTTCAACGTCCCCGAGAAGGACCAGTCACGGTTGGCGACCATTTACAGCCACACCGAAAAGGGACTCGAGAAGCCGGCCAATCCGCTGGTTATCGGAACGCCGACCTACTTCTCCGGCGCTGGCGGACTGGTCTCGACCGTGGCCGACTATTTTCAATTCGCGCAGATGCTGTGTAACGGCGGGCAGTTGAACGGCAAACGGATTCTGAGTCCTTGGACCGTGGATCTGATGCTGAGCAACAACGTTGGCGATCTCTTCCTGGGTCAGAGCGGGCGTCCTTCGAAGGGCGTAGGTTTCGGACTCGGCGGTGAGGTGATTCTGAACGCGGCGGAAGCTCGTATGCGCAAGCCGAACGGCAGCTACGGCTGGGACGGGGCGTTCGGCACGTACTGGTGGGTGAACCGGAAAGAACAGATGGTCGCGATCATTTTCGTCCAGACGCCGGGGCGCGCCCAGCAGTACGACTTCGACAACGCCGTGTCGCAAGCGGTGATCGAATAGCGAGGCGACGAAGAAGCTACAGGGCCGTCTCACCGGCTTCGAGCATCGCCACCACCTTGCGGCGAATGGTCGCGGCAGCTTCCGGCACGTGCAGTACATCGCATTCCGAGCCGAGGATGTGCGGGTGGCCGCAGGCGGCCATCCGGGCGGAAAGGTCCGCCGCGAGCCGCCGCACTTCCTCCAGCGGCATGGCGGAGTCCGAGTAGAACGTCTTCGTCGGCAGATTGCCGTAAAGCACGATGTCCTTGGGAACGACGGCCGCGTCTTCCCACAGCTTCCGGCTGCTGCCCAGGCTGAGCACGGCCGGACGCAGGTCCTCCGCGAATTGCTGCACCATTTCCGTGAGCAGTTCGCCGCAATCGTGGAAGATCAAATCGACGCCATGTTGTTCAAGTAGATCGCGCACGCGGCGGCCAGGCACCAGCACGAAACGCTCGAAGATGTCCGAGCCGCCGCGCAACTGGCGCGGGGAGAGGTACACCGTGTTAGCCGCCGGCTCGCACATGATAATTGCCTTCGCACCGGCCGCGATCTGCGCCTCGGCGGAACGCAAAACGGTGGCCAGCGCCATCTGCAGGCAGCGCTCAACCATGCAGACGCCCTTGTCCTCGGCGGCGGTGACGCCGGAGCCAGCCATCGCCACTGGCACGATCGGGTCTGCGATGAGCTTCGTCATCAGCGAGAAGGGGCCGATCAGCATTCCGACGGGCACCAGTTCGGTCCGCTCGGCGATGTACCGGACCGCTCCCTGATTGGCCTGAATCCGCCTGGAAAACGGACGTGCGGAGGCCGCGATCAGATCGGCTGCAAACCGCTCCGAGGGAGGCTCGATGAAATGGAACTGGTCGATCTCGCTTTCGGGGACACCGGCGAATTCGAGCAAATCGGCCTTCTCCAAGCGCAGGTCCATGAGCGGAAACGCAAGCGGCGTATGGTAACGCCGTGCCGTCGCCTCGACGACATTGCCGAGCCGCCCGGCGTCCAGGAGAATCGCCTCGGGATCCGGCTGTTCGCGCAGCACGAGGTCTGCTCCAATCGGCATCCGCAAGCCGCGCGCCGCCAGATCCAAGTAGAACTGTCTGTCCACCGAGTCCCCCTGTTCCAAGTAACGGAGTTCGTCAAGCAAGGCCCAATGCGGCAGAGTCAAGGCGACTTGCTCGACCCATCAGGATGGTTTTCCTTGCGGACGAGATCGGCCGTATCGATATTGAGTCCGCGCTCAGCGCATTCGGACTAACCGGCTTTGACAAGCGTACGCGCCAACGCCACCGCTCCGCTCGCGTTCTCACTGTAGCCGTCGGCACCAATCTCCGCCGCGTACTGGGCGGTAACGGGCGCGCCGCCCACCATAATCTTGACCCGGTCCCGTACGCCGGCGAGCTTCAGTGCTTCGATCGTGGTCCGCATGGCCGGCATGGTCACTGTCAGTAGAGCCGACAGACAGACGATATTGGCGTTGCCCGACTTCACGGCCTCGATGAACCGTTCCGGCGAGACGTCGGCGCCCAAATCCAGAACTTCGAACCCGCCGCCCTCGAGCATCGAGGCTACCAGGTTCTTCCCGATGTCGTGCAGATCGCCTTTCACCGTGCCGATGATGACTCGTCCGGCGGGTTGAATGCCTGAGGCCGTCAGCAGCGGGCGCAGCAGTTCCAGCGCGCCCTTCATGGCGCGGCCGGAGAGCAAAAGCTCCGGTACGAAATACTCTTCACACTCGAACCGGTTCCCGACCTCGTCCATCGCCGGGATCATGCAGTTCGTGATCAACTCCAACGGCTCAACCCCATCAGCCAAGGCTTCCCGGGTCGCTGCAATCGCAGTTTTCTGGTCGCCATCCAAAATCGCATTGGATAGTCTCTGCAGGTTAGCCATGTTCGTCCCCTTCCGAATTCCCGTATCGCGCCAAGCCCGGCATCTCCCGTTACATATTGCAGGCGATTCAGTCGCGTGCCTTAACGCCTGCCATCGAACCGCTGCGAAGCTCGAAACCTGAATATATAACCTATCGCGCTTGCATGCGGCTCCGCTGTGGGCTAACCAGCGCCGTCGATGCCATAGCACGCAAGCCGGGCGTCGACAGACGTAAACTGAGGCGAACTGCGGTCGTTTGCAGCCACGCCGGCCTTCCGGAGTAACGGAGTTTCTCGATGAACAGTAAAGAACGGGTGCTGACAGCCCTACGCCATGACGAGCCGGATCGGATTCCGCTGGATTTTGGCAGTTCCTCCGTGACCGGAATGCACGTGAGCTGCGTGGCTGCCCTACGCGACTACTACGGCTTGGAGAAGCGACCCACCAAGGTTCACGAGCCTTGCCAAATGCTGGGGCTTTTGGAAGCAGATCTGCTGGACGCCATGGGCGCCGACGTCGTGGGTGTGATCCCCCGTAAGACAAAATTCGGCTATGCTAACGACCGCTGGAAGGAATGGAATTTCCGCGGCCTGGATGTACTGGTCGGTGCGGAATTCAACACCTCGGAAGATCCCGACGGCAGCATTCTGATTTACCCGGAGGGCGATCTCACAGCCCCGCCGAGCGGTCGAATGCCCACGGGAAGCGCATTTTTCGACGCCATCATTCGTCAGTCACCTTTGGATGACGAGCACCTGGATCCGAGAGACAACCTTGAGGAATTTGGACTCATCAGCGACGGGGATCTCGACTATCTGGAGCGGAGCGTACAGCAGGCGGCCTTGACAGGTCGAGCCGTTTTCGGCGGCTTTGGCGGCACTTCCTTCGGGGACATTGCCCTCGTGCCGGCCCCGGCACTGAAACATCCCAAGGGGATTCGCGACGTCACCGAGTGGTACATTTCCACGCGCTCCCGCCGCGGCTACATTCACCAGGTGTTCGAAGCCCAGTGCGAACTCGCGCTGCGCAACCTGGCCGCGATCCACGATCGAATCGGCAACTTCGTAGAGGTAATGTATGTCTGCGGGACTGACTTCGGCACGCAGACCTCGGCCTTCTGCTCAGTGCCGGCATTCCGCGAACTGTGGTTGCCCTACTACAAGCGGGTCAACGATTGGGTTCACGCCAATACGAAGTGGAAGACGTTCAAACACTCGTGCGGGAGCGTGGCGCGGTTCTACGAGAGCTTCATCGAAGCCGGATTCGACGTCGTCAACCCGGTCCAGTGTTCGGCCGCCGGGATGGACCCCGTGCAGTTGAAACGGGAATATGGTTCGCGGCTGGTCTTTTGGGGCGGCGGAGTAGATACGCAGCGAACATTGCCCTTCGGACGGCCGCAGGATGTTCGGGAAGAAGTGCTGCGGCGCTGCGAGATCTTCGCTCCTGGCGGTGGGTTCGTATTCAACGCGATCCACAACCTGCAGGCCGGCACGCCGGTGGATAACATCGTGGCGATGATCGAGGCCGTGCACGAATTCAATGGGTTGAAACGGGGCTGAACTGCAGTGCGAGAGTCCCCCGACCGATGTTGAAACTACGGCTGAGCTCTACAGAACCGAATTCACAAATCGATGTTGGGGCTTCGGCGGTGATGGCCGGAACGCACCACTGTGGCGAACCACGATTTGTCCCTCAATCCGACTGAGCGCTCGCTGGACGATTGACAGCAGTTCGTCCGGGTCACCGACGGCTCGAAGATTGATCACCAACTCGTGGCGGCGGTCTGGGGATGCGGTCAAGTCGCCGTCCGCCTGCGGCTCTGCGCCATTGCGGCAGACACTCACCTTCAAGAATCCCGTGAGGCAGCGGTCGAAGAGCTTCAGGTGTGCAATGCTACTGCCGGCGCTTGAGAGACTGGCTTCGATTTCGTCGATGAGTGGTCCCGCCAGCAGCGCCGGCGAGAGCGGTTTCCGCAGCACCACGTCCAACTGCACGTTGACCCAGCCCAGCGCAGCTTCGGCCTCAGCATAGCGCTCATAATCCAAATCGAGAATTCGCGCACCCACCACGCGCTTCCCGCTTCGAACGTCCTCCAACCATGCGGCGATGCCTTGTCCGGTCACGGCGCTCAATTGGAAATCAACGGGCACTGGCAATTCCGGGCACCCGTCATGCCGGTCCGTTTTGCTGAGACAGAGCAGATCGGCTTCGGCGAGTTGCTTGCGGAACAGGTAGCTCACATCCTTGTCGGCCGTACCGGAGAAGACGCTCGCGGCTAGCTGCGGGTCCACCAGTACCGTCAGCGGAGCGGGTTCGTACTCGGCCCGATGGCGAGCTTTTAGCGGTTGCAGGATGGTCGCGGACAGATCCACGCAACTGCCGACCGGCTCGGCGAAGATCACTTCGGGATCGTACTTTTTGAGCGCCCTGGCGGCATCGATCAGGTCGGAAAAGCGGCAGCAGAAACACCCGCCGGCGACCTCTCCGGTGTGGAGGGCATTGGCCTCGCTGAAGCGCGTATCCACCAACCCGCCGTCCTGGTCGTTCGTGATCACCGCGACGCGGACGCCTTGGCGCTGGAGCATCTCCGACGCGCGCACGATCAGCGTCGTTTTGCCGGCTCCGAGGAACCCGCCGACCAGAATCAGTTTCGGAACCGCCGCCTTCGCTGCGCGCATCGAATCTCCCTGCCACTTAAGGCCAACGTTGGATGTACCGGCTCTCGAACTGGTCCGCTATGTGAGCCAGCGGAGTCCGATCACGAACAAACCGCAACTGAGCAGTCCCGTACCAAGCGCGAGCAGCCCCAAGAGTCGCTTCTGGTGCAAGTTCCACCACATGTAGATGCTGCTGAGGACCATCAGAATCAGCCCGATCGCTACGGCGTCCATGCAAAGGACCCAGAGCGTGGTCATGCTCCAGTCGCGCTGGTTCTTCGAATCCGTCAGCCGTACTCCGGTGAAGGTATGCAGGATGTGCAGCACGCCCCAGGCATTCAGGTCGATGCGGTGGATGGTGGCCTGACCCTTTTGAAGATCCGCCTTTATCTCATAGATGTGCCCAGGGCGGCTGGCGCGAAAATCGAGCTGGCTGGCTTGGGAGCGAGAGCGGGTCCACTCGATCTCTCCGCGCACTCCGGCCTGTCGCAGGATGTCCTGTGCCTGGACCAGGTCGCCCCCCTGTGGCGGCTGTTGAATCGGCACTTCAATCGAAGACTGCTGCCGGTTTGGCCAGAACTCCGCGAAGGTCCAGCTTGGATGGTTCAGCAGCAGTCCGGTGAAGGCAAACAGCCACAGGAACAGCAGCAGGTACAGCCCCAGATAGAAGTGGATCCGGCGGTTCCACGAAGTCAGAACGTTGCCCAACGTGCGCGTTCGGGCGGCGGGTGATGCGCCGGCTTCAGTGGATGACGGCATAGATGATCCCAACGAATGAAAGTACGCCAGTGCCGATCAGGGCGAGGCCGATGCGGCGCTCCGAGCGCAGCACCGCCCATAAGTAGATGCCGCTGATGGAGACGAAGATCAGCAGATATACGGTCCCATCCGCGAACCACCGCCACACGGCCATAGGCAGCCAGTTCATGCGCAGGGCGGCAAGGTGTGGACCCGGCGATTTGTGGAGGGTAATCAGCGCATCCCAGACTCCGGTTTCCCGCCGGGTGACGGTCACGATGCGTGTCGCAAGGTCGATCGCAACTGTCGCCTCACGCCCTGGCACAACGACGGGGAACTCGATGGTGCGCTGCTTGACGCTGTATTGAACCCAACCGATTTCGCCGCTAACGCCGACCCTCGCCAGAACCGTTTGCAGAGCATCGATGCGAGCCCGTACGTCCAGGTTCTCCAGATCGGCCGGGAGTGTCACATTCCCGACGGTGCGAGGAGGACCGGGTTGGGAGCTGGCGCCGGGCAGCCAGGCATACGCGAGGGAGAATACGCTGATGCAGAAGACCAGAATGAATGGCGCGATGAACAGGCCCAGGTACAGGTGCAGGTCCCGCGTGAGTGTATAGAAACGCTTGCGCATTGGGTATAAGGGCTAGTCGTCCTTGCGGAGATTGAATTTCTCCATGCGATAGATCAGCATCTTGCGGCTGATGTCCAGACACTCGGCCGCTTTGGTCTGGTTCCAGTTGAAACGTTGCAGGGCGCGCAGCACGAGTTCGCGCTCCACCGCTTCGATGTTGATCCCCTGCGGCGGCAACTCCAGTTGAATCGCCTCCATCGCCGGCCGTTCGCGAATTAGGAAGTCCGGCAGATCGGCAACGGCGATCTCGTCACCCGGTGCCAGGACGACGAGGCGCTCGACAACGTTCTCTAGTTCACGCACGTTGCCGGGCCAGCGGTGCGTCGAGAAATAGGCGAGCAGCGAGGGCGGCAGTTTCAAACCTGGCCGGTTGAGCCGCTGCTTGAATTTGTCGAAAAAGATGGCCACCAATTCAGGGATATCGTCGGGGCGCTCACGCAGCGGAGGAAGCGTCAACGGGATGACATTGAGGCGGTAGTAGAGATCCTCACGAAACGTGCCGTCTTCGACCATCGCCTGAAGATTGCGGTGTGTCGCGGCGACAATGCGCACATCGACCTTCGTAGGCGTCGCCGCTCCGATCTTTTCGATCTCGCGTTCCTGAATCAGCCGAAGAACTTTAACCTGCAGCTCCAATGGCATTTCGCCAATTTCGTCCAGGAACAACGTCCCCTGATCGGCCATCTCGATCTTGCCCAGCTTATTGGCCACGGCTCCAGTGAACGAGCCTTTCGTGTAGCCGAACAGTTCGGACTCCAGCAGTTCTTTGGGTATCGCTCCGCAGTTGATCACGATGAAAGGCCGGTCGCGGCGGGGACTGTTGAAGTGAATGGCCTTGGCCAACAGTTCCTTGCCCGTGCCCGTTTCGCCCCGGATGAGAACAGTCGAGTCGCTTTGCGCCGCCCGCGAAGCGTTGTCGAGCGTGGACAACAGATTCTTCGCCTTGCCGATGATGCTCTCGAAGCCGAACTTGCGATCGATGGCCGTGCGCAGGTTCCTCACCTCTTCCTGCAGGCGGTGATGTTCGAGTGCTCTGTATACAATCAGCTTCAACGACTCGGAGTTGACGGGCTTGATGATGTAGTCGTAGGCGCCCATACGCATCGCGTCCACGGCGGATTCGATGGTGCCGAATGCCGTGACCACCACGACAATTACCTCGGGATACTCCTGCTTGATCTTCTGCAGCAGTTCAATCCCGGACATGCCAGGCATCTTCAGGTCCGTGAGGACGAGATCCTGGGCGTGTTTCGAGAGCACGTCGAGCGCTTGTTTGCCATCACCCGCGGTCGTCGCCTCATAGCCCGCCTGCTGCAGTTTCAGTTGCGTGACGCGGCGCAGATTCTCCTCGTCGTCCACCACCAGAATTCGCTTGCCAATCATGCGGCGCTCCCCCGCGTTTGAGGAAAGAACAGGGTGAAGGTAGTGCCACGATCTTCGTTCCTGCTCACGTTGACGTTGCCGCCGTGCTGCGTGACAATCTGGTGGACTACGGAGAGGCCGAGACCCGTCCCTGTCTCCTTCGTCGTGAAGAACGGATCGAAAATCTTGTCCATGTGCTCCTCCGGAATGCCCGCACCCTCGTCCCGGATTTGGATCGCGAGGCCGTTGGCCTCTCGCCGGGCGATCAGCCAGACGTCGCCGCCCTCGGGCATCGCCTGTGCGGCGTTCAACGTCAGGTTCAGTATCACCTGAGTCAACTGCTCCTGGTCTCCTAGCAGCCCGGGCAACCGCTCGTCCTCCTGCTTATGGAATCGAATGCCTTTACCGGCGGAGTGGCCCACCAGGTCGATCACGGTGTCGAGCACCTTGGCAAGCTCGACATCGCGCCATTCGGGACGGCGCGGCCTTGCGAAGTCGAGCAGGCTGGTGAGCAGGCGGTTGAGGCGGGCGCACTCCTTGCGGATGATCGTCACGGTTTCCTTGCGAAGTTCGGGTTGATCGCCGGCGGCATCTAGCAATTCCGCCGCGCCGTCGATACTCGCCAGCGGATTACGAATCTCGTGCGCCAACCCGGCCGCCAATTGACCGATGGCGGAAAGCCGGTCGGCCCGCTTCACCTGCTCGAAACTCGACTGCAATTCGCGATATACGGCGCTGAGACGCTGGGCGGTGTGCTGCAACTCGATCCGGCGCTTTCGTTCGCGATCCGCCAGGATTCCGGTGAGCACGCCCACTGCGAAGAACATGAAGATCTCCGCGTATTGCTCCATCGCATAGTGGTGCATCCCCGACCACGTGATCATGATGTGCGGGGTATAGGCGACGCCCGCCGCAGCGGCTGCCGCGAGTCCTCCAACCCAACCGAAAGTGATCGCGGCGAAGACTACGGGCAGGTAATACAGACGTTGGAAGACCCCGTGCCACATCAACAGGCCGCTCGGGGTAAAGTAGTGGCCCGCGCTAGTCAGGGCGATGCCCGCCGCCACAAGTGCGATTGCTTTCCAGTTGACCTTCGTCTTGCCGGACTCCGCGTCGAGCGCCGCTTGGTCCGGCGATGAAGCATCAGCGCGAGAGGGTGAAGGGGGCAAGCTCCACCCTGGCGCTGCGTTTGGTTGCGTCATCATAAATTGCGCTTGATCGATCTCCTATGCTGCGGTCGTCTCCCAGAGACTGCGCTGCCAGCACAGCAGGCACGTAGGCCTGAGTCTCGCGTGGCAACATTCCTGATGCGGCGAGATGCCAGAAGTCGCGGTCATGGGCCTGTTCGATAGCGTTCTGAACGCGCCCTTCGCCAGCATTGTACGCGGCTAGTGCCAGCGGCCAGTCTCCAAACCTACCATAGAGCGATTTCAGGTATCGTGCGGCGGCATGCGTGGACTTTTCAGGGTCGCTGCGCTCGTCGCGCCCGTCCAGTTTAAGTCCGAATGAAAGCGCAGTCTGCGAAACCAACTGCCAGATCCCTAGAGCGTCCTTGGGAGATCTAGCCAGCGGATCGTATCCACTCTCCACCAACCCGATCCACATCAACTCCGGCGGAAGTCCCTCCTCCCGCAGGATGCGCTCAATCATCGGCCGGTATCTCTGGAGCCTATTGAGCGAGGCTTGATAGTTCTTCATCCCCGGGCCCTGGAAATATCGGACGAAGCCGGCAATGGCCGGTCGAACAGCCTCGTCCCGTGTAAGCCTGACACGTCCAGTTGCGAAGTTGTCGTCACCCGCGCTGCGCGCTTGCTCGGCACGTGCGAGAACCTCGTTCAACGTCTTCTCCCAATGGGGTATGCCCTCTACCGCGAGCAGTTTAGAGTGCGAGAGCAGCGCGAGCAGCGGGAGCACTGTCAGCCTCAACTTGAATGGCACTGCCACGCCATCAGATCTGCACGCCACTTGCCAATCTCGATAAGGCCGCTCAAGCGACTGGGCTCCCGGCGGTTGCGCACTGTTCTCAATCGACCGGAGACCGACGAACTGGGACTGAGTGCCGCATATTGTCCAACGCCTGCGCAGGAATCTCCAATTCACGTGCCAGTAAGCCGCCCGCCCGCGTTGAAGCCGGATGAAAAGACCTGAGAAGTGAGCGGGTTAGCCCGTCCTCCCCAAACTTGGCACCGGACTTGCTTCTCCAGTCGCGAGTGGCAGCCAAGAACAACAACACTGAACGAACACCCCGGATGGGCAGAGCGCTGCTGCTTGTACCGTTGCTTAACCTGGGGCTCTGGGCGCAGGCGGAGCGTTCGGAACTGGACCAATTTCTCTCCGAAGCTCTGGCCAACAGTCCGGAGATCGTCGCAGCGCAGAAGCGTTATGAGGCCTCCCGCCAGCGGCCCATGCAAGTCAGCAGCCTGCCGGACCCGATGTTCTCCCCCGGTTTCAACAGTACCGGAAGACCCTGGCCCGGCGCGGGGTTGGGCTCGGACGTGACCAGCAACATCGGCGTGATGATCTCACAGGAGATCCCGTTTTCCGGGAAGCGCAAGCTGTTGGGCGACATGGCAGTCAAGGAATCCGAGGCGGAGTGGCAGCAGTACCAGCAGACAAAACTCGGGGTAGTTTCGCGAATCAAGCAGGCTTACTTCCGCCGGGCCTACGCCTTCGGCGCGGTAGACGTGCTGGGCCGCAACGTCGAACTGCTGCGCAAGTTCCTGCAGATCACGGAAGCTCGGTATTCGGTGGGCAAGGCGGCGCAGCAGGACGTCTTTAAGGCGCAGACGCAGATCACCATCCTTGAAACCAAGCGGCTTCAGCTGGAACGCGAAAAACGCGCCCGGGCCGCCGAAATCAACAGCCTGCTGAACCGGGCGCCCGGGTCGCCGCTGGGCCGGCCCGCCAACCTCCAAGCTATTGAACTGCCTTCCGGCCTCAAGGAGCTTTACGCTGCGGCGACCGAGAACTCTCCCATGCTGCAGCGCGACGAAAAAATGATTCAACGTGCGGAAGTGGCTGTCAATATGGCACGCAAGGAATACTACCCGGACGTTACGCTGAACGGCGGCTATTACAACATGGGCGGCATGGCGCCGATGTATATGTTTCGGGCCGACTTTAAGATCCCGATCTACTACTTCCGAAAGCAACGTGCAGCGGTGATGGAACAGTCTCAGGGGCTGGCGCAGTCGCGCAAGACTTACGAAGCCACCAATCAGGACTTGCACTACCGCATCCAGGATGACTACTCGATGGCCGAGACCTCGTCACAACTAGTCAAGCTGTATGAGAAAGCGGTCATCCCGCAAGCTAGCCTGGCACTGGAATCATCTCTGAACTCTTACGAAACGGGCGCAGTGGACTTCCTGAGTGTGCTGATGAACTACACCACCGTAGCCGACTACCAAATGAATTACATCGAGGAACTACAGAATCTGTACCTCGCCCTCGCCCGCCTGGAAGAGATGACAGGACGTCAACTGGTCCAGTGAGAAACGATCCCATGAAAGTTCATCGCACTATTCTGTTTGCCCTGCTGATCGTCGCCGCGTTCCTCGGCGGCTTGGGGTATGGGCGCTGGTACGGACCGCGTCAGCAGGTGGGAGTCTCCTCGAGCAAACCGCGGGGCTTTCACTGCCCGATGCACCACAACTACCACTCCGACAAGCCAGGGGAATGTCCGATCTGCAGCATGAAGCTCGTGCCGGACGACGATTCCTCCCCGGCCGTAGGTGGGGCAGTCGAAAGGCAAAACCAGGACCCGGGCAGCAGGAACGCACCTATGCCCATGGGCACGATTCGGGTGAGTCCGGAGAAGCAGCAACTGATCGGAGTGAAGTTCGGCGAAGTCACGCCCAGCGCGGGGATCCACTCGTTCAGATCTGTAGGCAAGGTCACGATGGACGAGACCCGCTTCACCAAAGTACAAATCCGCATCGACGGCTGGATCGAGCATGTGTTCGTCGATTTCACGGGTAAGTTCGTGGAACAAGGCCAGCCGCTATTGACCATGTACAGCCCAGAAATGCTGGCCAGCCAGCGGGAGTACTTACTTGCCCTCCGCAGCGTGGAAATCATGAAGGATAGTCCGCTGGCCGAGTCGCAGCGCCAAGGCGATTCGCTTCTGGCCGCCGCCCGCAAACGATTGGAATTGCTTTCGCTGAGCGACTCCCAGGTGCAGGAGATCGCCCGTACCAGGCAACCATTCACCAACATCACCGTATACTCGCCGCTCAGCGGCTACGTGATGATGCGCAACGCCTTTCCGAAGCAGCGGGTCACGCCCGAAACAGAACTCTATACCATCGTTGATTTGACCAAGGTGTGGATCATGGCCGATGTCTTCGAAAACGAGGCATCGATGATCCAGATTGGAATGCCGGTGCGCATGAACCTCTCGTACGCAGGCGGCCAAAAGTTCAAAGGACGGGTCAGCTACATCCAGCCGCAAGTTGATCCCACAACGCGCACATTGAAGATTCGGATTGAAGCCGACAACCCGAAACTGGCGCTCAAGCCCGACATGTTCGTCGACGTCGAATTCGACGTTTCGATGCCCGCCCGCATGACCGTTCCGGTCGAGGCCGTGCTTGACACCGGGCTCAAGCAGACCGTTTTCGTGGACCTCGGCAACGGCTACCTGGAGCCCCGTCAAGTTGAGATAGGTGAACGGCTCGGAGACCGAATCGAGATCACGCGAGGACTGACCCCAGGCGAGCGCATCGTCGTATCAGGCAACTTCCTGATCGACTCGGAGAGCCAGTTGAAATCTTCCGCTGCGGGTATGTCGGGACACCAGCATAACCCGGCAAAGCCCGCTGCATCAACCAAGCCGGAACTAGGGGCGGCAATGCCAGGGATGGATATGTCCCGCACTGCGGAGAAGCAGCATGATTGACCGCATCATCGAATTCTCCGGCAATAACAAGTTCCTGGTTTTCATTCTCATCGGGTTCGCGGTGGCTGCCGGGCTCTACTCGATGCGGACCATTCCCCTCGACGCGATCCCCGATCTCAGTGACACGCAAGTGATCGTCTATTCGCGCTGGGACCGCAGTCCTGACGTCATGGAAGATCAGGTCACTTACCCGATCGTGACCAGCATGTTGGGGGCGCCAAAAGTGAAGGATGTCCGCGGCTTCTCCGACTTCGGCTATTCCTATGTCTATATCATTTTCGAGGAAGGGACTGATATCTACTGGGCGCGTTCGCGGACCCTTGAATACCTCTCCTCGGTGCTTCAGCGCCTGCCTCAGGGCGTCAAAACGGAATTGGGCCCTGACGCAACCGGCGTCGGCTGGGTATTTCAATATGCACTCATCGATCAGACCGGCAGACACTCGCTCGCTGAACTTCGCTCCTTGCAGGATTGGTTCCTCAGCTACCAGCTAAAATCCGTACCGGGCGTCGCCGAAGTCGCGCCCCTCGGTGGGTTCGTCCGGCAATACCAGGTGAACGTCGATCCCAACCGGCTACAGTCCTACAAACTCCCGATCATGAAATTTGTGGAGGCGGTCCGCAGCGGCAACAGCGATGTGGGTGGACGCTTGGTCGAGTTCAGCGGCACGGAGTACATGGTGCGCGGACGCGGCTATGCAAAGAGCGTCGATGATATCGGGAACATTGTTCTAATGGCAACCGAGGGTGGCGTGCCTGTGCGTGTCAAGGACGTCGGCAACGTGGTTCTGGGCCCCGATATCCGCCGCGGCATCGCTGATTGGAACGGTGAGGGCGACGTGGTTTCCGGTATCGTGGTCATGCGTCAGGGCGAGAATGCGCTCGACGTAATCGAGCGAGTCAAAGCCAAGATTAAGGACCTGGAACCCGGCTTACCTCAAGGCGTGAAGATCGTCACTGCCTACGATCGCTCCGATCTCATCCTTCGTTCCATTGAGAATCTGAAAGGTACGCTGACTGAGGAAATGGTGATCGTCGCACTCGTCATCTTCCTCTTCCTATGGCACGTCCCGAGCGCCATCATCCCCGTTTTCACAATCCCCATCGCCATCATCATTTCCTTTATCCCAATGCGGCTCATGGGCGTCAGCGCGAACATCATGTCGCTCGGTGGCATCGCGATCGCTATCGGCGCGATGGTGGACGCAGCCATCGTGGTGGTGGAGCAGACACACAAGCATCTTGAAGAATGGGATCGCTTGGGCCGGAAGCGCGACTACCATCGCGTGGTGATTGATGCCGTCAAAGAAGTTGGTGGCCCGAGCTTCTTTGCGCTCCTCGTGATCGCAGTCGCCTTTCTCCCAGTCTTGACTTTGGAAGCGCAGGAAGGGCGCCTCTTTAAGCCTCTGGCTTACACCAAGAACTTCTCGATGATCATTGCCGCGCTGCTCGCCATCACCTTGGATCCGGCGATGCGGCTGCTGTTTACGCATATGGACAATTTCCAATTCCGGCCCCGCTGGTTGGCGCGAGTGACAAGCGCGGTGTTAGTGGGGAAGATCCATTCGGAAGAGAATCACCCCATCAGCCGGATCCTTATGCGGCTCTACGATCCCATCTGCCGCTGGTCGCTGCGCTGGAAATACGGGGTGATTGCTGGAGCCATCGCAATGGTCGTGGTGACCATTCCGATCTATGAGAAGCTCGGCTCCGAATTCATGCCTCCACTCGATGAGGGCACGCTGCTCTACATGCCGTCGACGCTGCCCGGTATCTCCGTCGCGGAAGCGCAGAAGCTGATGCAGATTCAGAACCGCATCATCAAGCAGTTCCCGGAAGTCCTCTCCGTGATGGGCAAGTCGGGCCGCGCGGAGACATCCACTGACCCGGCGCCGTTCTCGATGATGGAGACGATCATCGTCCTGAAACCGCACGACCAGTGGCGCAAGACGACGACGTGGTATTCCGGCTGGTCCTGGGTCCCGGGTTGGCTGAAGCGGATGTTCGGGCACATCACGCCGGAGCACATTTCCAGCGAGGAACTCGTAGACGAAATGAATGCCGCGCTCTCGCTCCCCGGGGTATCGAACGCCTGGACCATGCCGATCAAAGCCCGCATCGACATGTTGACGACAGGGGTCCGCACGCCCGTCGGAATCAAGGTGTACGGCTCTGACCTCAAGGAAATCGAAGAACTCGGTACTGAGATTGAAGGCATCCTGCCAAGGGTCCGCGGTACACGCAATGTCTTTGCGGAACGAACCGGCGGAGGCTACTTCCTGGACTTCGATTGGAGGCGCGAGGAAATGGCCCGTTACGGGCTCAGTATGCAGGATGTGCAAGCCGTACTGATGAGCGCGGTGGGAGGCGAGAGCGTCACTACTACCATCGAAGGCCGCGAGCGCTATTCCGTCAACGTGCGCTACCTGCAGGATTTCCGTAGTGACATCAACCGGCTCGGACGCGTTTTGGTGCCAGTGATGGACGGCAAGACACAGATCCCCGTCTCTCAACTTGCGGACATCAAACTGCGCAGCGGTCCCGCAATGTTGAGGGACGAGAACGGGATGCTGAACGGTTACGTGTACGTCGATGTCGCGGGTCGCGATGTCGGTAGTTACGTCGAGGAAGCGAAGCAATTGGTCCGTAGCAAGGTCAAGCTTCCAGCAGGTTACACCCTGGTCTGGAGCGGGCAGTACGAAGCCATGCAGCGGGTCAAGCAGAAACTCACCTTGATCTTGCCGCTGACCTTGTTCCTGATCATGATGCTGCTCTACATGAATACGAAATCGATCACGGAAACACTGCTAGTCGTGCTGGCCGTTCCGTTCTCGGCGGTGGGTGCGATCTGGCTGCTTTACTTGCTCGGCTACAACATGAGCATCGGCGTTTGGGTTGGACTGATCGCGCTCCTCGGCGTCGATGCCGAGACGGCCATCTTCATGCTGCTGTACCTGAATATCGCCTATGAGGGCGCCAAGCAGGTGGGCAAGATGAACAGTATGGCCGATCTTCAAGACGCCATCCATACCGGCGCGGTGAAGCGCATCCGGCCGAAGTTCATGACCGTGGCCGTGATGTTCATGGGACTCATTCCGATCATGTGGTCCACCGGCGCGGGCGCGGACGTGATGCGTCGAATCGCCGCGCCAATGATAGGCGGAATCTTCACGTCATTCATCCTGGAACTGGTCGTCTATCCGGCAATCTATGAGGTTTGGAAATGGAATACGGAAGTCAAAAAGCTCATTGCCGCTTAGTCCCGCTCGGGGCGCTCCTGGCACTTCTCCCGCTCGGGGCTGCAGAGCTTACCTATGAAGTCCGGCACCAACGAGCGCTGAAGCATCACGAAGGAGTGTTGACGATCAACGATAAGGGTGTGGCATATCAACAGGCGCTGCCCCGAGCGAAGCACGGTGCCACTTCGACGCAGCGCGCCAAACTCGAAAGCGTTCAGTTCGATTACCAGGACATTCAGGAGCTTTGGGTGTCTCCCGACAGACTGCGACTCACGACTTACCAAGACCGCAAGTGGCTCCTCGGCATCGACAAACAATTCGAGTTCTCGCTTCCCAAGGGCAAATCGTTGGACGCTGCCTACTCGATGTTGAAAGACAAACTGGACCGCAGATTCGTGGCGGCGGTGGCCGATCCGGGACTCACCGTGCAGTGGGAACTGCCGGTGAAGTTGTTGGGCACGCTACAGGGGTCTGAAGGAGTGCTCCAAGTGGGACAGGATCGCATCGTTTACGAGACGGCGCGCCCGCGTCAGTCGCGCACCTGGCGCTATCAGGATCTCGAAAATGTGAGCACTTCCGACCGCTATCAACTGACGCTCACAAGTTACGAACGTGCTCGCACTAGCTATGGCAGCATGAAAGGCTTTAACTTCCAACTCAAGCAGCCGCTCGACGAGAAGCGGTTCGAGGCGTTATGGAAGCGCCTAAACCAAGACAAGGGTCTTCAGTTCTTGAACTCGATCGAAGAAGGGAATTAGACAGCAAAATGATTAAGTTGATCGGCACTCTCATACTGGCGACGGGACTGCTATCCGCCGCTGACAAGCCACGCACTTACACCGGCGTGATCACCGATTCGATGTGCGGAGCGAAGCACACGATGGCCATGACGCCTGATGCAAAATGCGTTCGCGAATGCGTTAAAATGAATCCCTCAAAGTGGAAGTACGCGCTGGTTGTAGGGAACGAGGTTTACACTCTAAGCGACCAGCAGACACCCTCAAAATTCGCGGCACAAAAGGTCGTAGTCACCGGGACATTATCCGCGCAGACAAAGACCATCAAAGTGGACAAGATCGAAGCCGCCTACGCGGTGGGCGTGCCTGCACGCTAATCTGGAAAGCTGCTAAGTTCCGATGTCTCGGGGTTAGTGCCAGGCCCTCAGCGGACATGAGAATCCTCTCGGATCTTCGTGTTCGCTGAGTATTCGTGCATACGCAGTCGTCGCAAGAGCGGCTACATCCGGCTGATTAAAAATGGTTTAACTGGGGCGGGTGGTGGGATTCGAACCCACGACATTCGGTACCACAAACCGACGCTACTACCAACTGAGCTACACCCGCCGTGTCCTATTCAGAATAACATAGGGCTCCCAGACAGGCACATTTTCGCTCCGGACCGCGTTGGGAATCCGCCTCCCACGGGCTCGGGAGCGCGCGACCGGGGGGCTCGCGCTGAGCCCAGCAGCCGGTCAAACGGCCGTAGCGAATTGGTACATTCTATTCGCCCCCAGCAGCATGCCGGCCGTCACCCGGGGAGAATCCTGCCGTAGCCTGCAGCGCTCACCCGCTGTCAACCCCTCCACCCGCACGCCGCCGCCTTCGTGCCTCACCTGCCAGGCCATCCTCGCCCCGCGACTCCAGGTCAACGATTCGAGCGGATTGTCGAGGCCCGCGATCAGTTCCAATCCGCCTTCCGGCCCGATGAAGATCGTCCAATCGGACGGATCCAGCCCCATCCGATTGGCATCCATCGCGGTGTCCATGATCCGGCGCGTGTTCTCAGTAAGTCCGCTCACGCTGAACTTATCGCCAACTTCGGCCGGCGGTTGAGCCCAAAAAGAGACTTTACGCCCTTCCCCGCCCTGCCGCACCCCTCTGGAACCGGCGTCGCTCAATCGACGTGGAAGACTTCCTCCATGTCGGCCCACCATTCGCCGGGCTTGCGGGTGGGCAGCGGATCCTGCATCGGTTCCATGATCGCCCACCACTCCTGCGTCTTGGGATCGGCCGCCATCTTGGCCATATCGGTGGCGAAATCGCCGCCAACATACTCGAAATAGCTGAACAGAAACCCGTCTTTGAAGTAGATGCTGTAGTTACGGATGCCGCAATCCGCGATCTTGGCCAGTACCTCGGGCCAGACGGCCGCGTGGTACTGCTTGTACCGCTCCGTCGCTTCCGGCTTCACCCGCAAGACCATTCCATACCGTCGCATTGAAAAACCACCTTTCCGCCTGCGCCCACGGCCCGTTCCGGAGGCTCGCAGGCAACCATGCTATCGACCCGCGCGCCGCTCGACAACCCGGGCGCGTGTGACGGAGCATGGGCCTTCGGGTGTAGATTGAATTCCAGGTCCAACGCGCAAGCGAATGCGGAGATTCAGACCCGCTGCTTAAATACAGTCAATGCGGGACCCGAGCATCGCCCCAGGAGTTTGGTGGATAGGCATGGAACGTAACGCTAACTGCATTTCGAAACTCGAACGGATGAAGCAGGCCTTGCAGCACGCCGAGCCTGACCGCGTCCCGATCAGCGACTTCTTCTGGGGCGGCTTCCTCAAGCGCTGGCGCGAAGAGCTCGGCCTCGCCCCCGATGCCGACATCTACCGCTACTACGACCTCGACTGGATCAACGTGAATCCGAACATGGACCCGCACATCCAGCCGTTCGAGATCCTGCGCAGCGACGAAACCGAAATCACCGTGCGTACTGGATTCGGCGCCACCATCCGCAAGAAATTCGACCAGCCCATGCCCTCCTTCGCCGCATTCGATACCGACACCATCGACAAAATGCGCGCCTTCCAATTCGACGATCCCGCCGACCAACGACGCTATCTGGCCCGCGGCGACGACCAGATCAACGGCGTCGGCGACGGGTTCGCACGCGACACGGCGCCCTACGTCGAGCGCGTCGATTCGGTCTGGGAGGACTTCCCCGTTTTCGGCGGCGTGTGCGAGGCCCACGAGATGCTCTGGCGCATCATCGGGTCGGAAAACGCGCTGATGTGGATGGCCGAATACCCCGACGAGATCGAGCGTTTCGCGGAGCGCCTGCACGCATTCAATCTCGGCATCGTGCGCTCTCAAATCCAGGCCGCCGCGGGCCGCCTGGACGGGATGGTGGTGTGGGGCGACGTGGCCTACAAGAAGGGCATGCTCTTCTCTCCGGCCTTCTGGCGGCGCGTCTTCAAACCCGGCGTGAAGGCCATCATTGAGGAGTGCCACGCCCACGGCTTGCCGGTGATCTATCACGGCTGCGGCAACTCCCGAAAGATCTTCGAGGACTTCATTGAGATCGGCGTGGATGCCTACAACCCGCTCGAATTCAAGGCTGGCATGGATGCGGTCGAGTTGAGGCGCCAGTACGGGCACAGAATCGGCTTCTGCGGCAACATGGACGTTCAACTCTGGTCGAGCGCAACGAAAGAGGAGTTGAAGGCCGCCGTGCTCACCAAACTGAACGCCGCCAAGGGCGGAGGCTTCATCTTCCAATCGGATCATTCGGTGCCCAGCAACGTGCCCGGGGCCAGCTACGACTACGTGGTACGGCTGGTGCGCGAGTACGGCCGCTACCCGCTGCAGCTCGGCGAGTACGACCTGCCCGATCTCGACTGAGCGCAACCTGCCGCCCAACACGAATCCGGCGTAGGCTAGAGAGGTTATGCGAAGTCTTGCTCTGCTCCTCCTCTCTGTTGCCACCGCATTTGCGGGCAGCAGCCCCTTTGACGGCCGCTGGGACATTACCATCACCGGCGACACGTCCCGCGCCTGGTGGTTAGGCCTGGACGGCGCGGGTACGCCCGCCGCCAAAGGTACGTTCGAGAGCGCCTATAACGGCGACTTGAACAAGATCGACGAGGTTTCGGTGCAGGGCGGCGTCCTCACCCTCGGCTTCCACCACAAGGACGGCGGCAAGGACATTCACGACGTGTTGAAGGCCAGCCTGATCAATGGAAAGCTGGTTGGCACGGCCACTCGTGAAGGCTCATCCGACCCGGTGAAACACTGGGTCGGCGTGCGCGCTCCGGAAATCAACGAAGTGGACGACGCCAGTTGGCGCGAGTCCAAACCGATTCAGCTTTTCAACGGCAAGGACGCTTCCGGCTGGAAGTCGCTCACTCCCGACAAGCCCTTTGGCTGGACCGTTGAGAAGGGCATCCTGACGAGTACCGGCGGGGCCAGCAACCTCGTCAGCCTGCAGAAGTTCTGGAACTGCAGTTTGCACGTCGAGTTCCGCCTCGGCAAGAACTCCAACAGCGGCATCGGCCTGCGCGCACGCTACGAAGTTCAGATCCTGGACGACTACGGCCGCCCGCCCAACACGCACGGCAACGGCGCGCTCTATAGCCGCATTCTTCCGAGCGAAAACGCCAGCAAGCCCGCCGGCGAGTGGCAGACCTACGACATCCGTCTGGTGGGCCGCCAGGTCACCGTCGTGCTAAACGGTAAGAAGATCATCGACAAGGGCGTGATCGAAGGGCTGACTGCTATCGCCGCCGATGCCAATGAAGGCCAGGCCGGCCCGCTCATTCTCCAGGGTGACCATGGCCCGGTGGAGTTCCGCTCCATCGTGTTGACGCCGCTCACGAAGTAAGCCCGCGCCTTACCAGCCGCCGGGTGGGCGGCCTACCGTACCTCGCCAACGACGCCGTCAGTTGGATGGCGTCCTTGCGCGTGAACGTGGCGTGAGAGGCGCTGTTCTGGCGTTCCTAAGGAGTGCCTCGCGAGGCGGGTCGGGGCCAATGGACGGGAAGCGCCAAGCGTTGGGAATCTTATCACCCCGATGCTTAGCATAGCTGCCTTAACTCGCTTAACTCGCTGTGGTTGAAGACTCTGTCGAAGGATCGTACGCGCTGCGTGCCTATTTGAATTCCGTCGCATACTTGCTTGCGATCTCTTGGATTTGCTCGCGAGTGAGTTGCTTTGGCGGTACGCCGGGCGGATTGCAGGTGTCTCGAAAGAAGCCATCCAGGCCAGCAGGCGTCACAGTCCAGAGTAGAAGCAGTTCGTCTTCGGGATTCTCGAAGCCATGCCAAGAGTTTCTGGGAATGAATATCGTTCCGCCTTTCTCAAAATAGTGGCGGACGTCGTTCAGTATGAGAACTCCGCTACCTTCCAAAACGTAAGAGGCTTCGTCCATCAGAAGGTGCCGGTGGATTGGAACGCCGGCGCCGACAGTCACTTGCTGGGTGCCCAGGGCTAGGTTACTGGAGCCGCTCCGGGAGCCGAGCTTGATAAAGATGTTGCCATGGTCGCGAAAATGAACGAGATGCTCGCCTTCAGTGACGCCTAGGACGCATCCCTGTGCCGACGTGGTCTGTGCCTGCACCATGACTTGCGGTAAGAGTTGGCTCATGCTGAGCCCCCCCTAAGCGGAAACGGAAGGATCGGCGCTCTTGCTTGAGTGGGTTCAAAACAATCTCCTCTGACCTGCAAAGATCGTTTCTCTGGAAGCTGCCCCGTGCGCCGAACTGGCGAATCCCCTTCATCAGCCCGGTTGGCATTAATCGCTGTTGTGGAAGGATATCACCGGAAGAGCAGCACTGTCTTCTGTCCCTGGGAGTTCGCTACTGCCAAGGAGTGACAAGCTCCGATGGATGGAGCTTATCGTGGTCGAAAGACCGGCATTGCCCTCCGTGCCAACATCAATGAGACACTTCCTGTTCGCCTAATTAGAGAGCAGGGCGGGAAAGAGAGCCCGCATGAACAAGCAGCAGATCAATGGTCTTACCTCGGCCTTGGGGGCCGCGGAACGAAGCGAGGCCGAGCGTAGCGAGCCCGAGCGCAGTGTAGCGGCCTCCAAGGCCGGCGCCGAACGCCACGCCAACCCCGAGGTGAGACCGCGCCCGAAACGGCGCAGCTTTCCGGCCGCCTACAAACGGAAGATTCTGGCCGAGGCCGACGCCGCCACCGGCAGCGGCAGCATCGGCGCGCTCCTGCGCAAGGAAGGTCTTTACTCGTCTCACCTCAGCAAGTGGCGACAGGAACGAAGCGCTGGCATTACCCAAGGTCTCACGCCCCGAACTCGTGGACCCAAACCGCAGAACGACGCCTCCACCAAGGAAGTGCAACGGCTCCTGCGCGAGAACGAGCGGTTGACCGAACGGTTGCGCAAAGCCGAAATCATCATCGACGTCCAAAAAAAAGTGGCCACTCTCTTGGGACGGACCTTGGCCACGCCGGATCCGGAGGATCTGCTCTGATGGAGGCCACCACTGCGCTCGCCTTGCAGGTGGGGACTCGGCCGGCCTGCTTCGCGCTGGGCATGTCCCGCGCCACGTTCTATCGTCGCCTGGCGCCGTTCTGCGGTCCGCGTCCGGCGCCTGCCCGCCCAGCTCGCGCCCTGTCCGATTGCGAGCGCGAAACGGTTTTGGCTCAACTCAACAGTGAGCGATTCCGGGATCAATCACCCGCCGAAGTGGCTGCCACATTGCTCGACGAAGGCCAGTATCTTTGCTCGGTGCGCACCATGTACCGCGTGCTGGACGAAGCCGGCGGCACCAGTGGACGCCGCGATCAACTCACCCATCCGGCATATCAGAAGCCGGAATTGCTCGCTTCGGGTCCCAATGAATTATGGAGCTGGGACATTACCAAGCTCCTTGGGCCAGCCAAGTGGACCTACTTCTACTTGTATGTCGTGCTTGATGTCTTCAGCCGCTATGTGGTGGGTTGGATGCTCGCCCATCGTGAAAGCGCCCAACTCGCCAAACAGCTTTTCGAAGATACCTGCCGCAAGCAGGGCATCCAGCCGGAGCAACTCACCGTGCATGCCGATCGCGGTTCCTCGATGACGTCAAAGCCAGTGGCGTTTCTGCTCAGCGATCTCGGCATCACCAAGACCCACAGCCGGCCCCATGTCTCAAACGACAACCCCTATTCGGAAAGCCAGTTCCGCACCTTGAAATACCGGCCAGGGTTTCCTGACCGATTTGGATGCATCCAGGATGCCAGGGCCTTCGCGGTCGACTTCTTTCACTGGTACAACGAAGAGCATCATCATTCCGGCATCAGCCTCCTGACTCCTTCAGTGCTCCACCATGGTGAGGCGCCTCAGGTGATCGAGAACCGCCAAACCGTTCTGGACGCCGCTTACGTGGTCCACCCTGAACGATTCGTGAAACACGCGCCCAAAGCCAATCCGGCCCCCAGCAAGGTCTGGATCAACAAACCAGCACCTCCAGAGGACAATACTCAGTAAACTCCTCTGAAGTGTGTCTCAAAGTCGTTGACACGCGCCGTTGCGGCAACTGACCCTCCCAAGTTGGAGCGTCCGCCGCCGCCAGCCTGGGCTGATAGGCGGGAAGCGATATCGCTCCCCGATCCTGAGACTCCGGCCCACCTCAGTTGATTCCCTGGTTCGGCAGAGTTAGGATTTGCGCATGTTGGTGCGTGTGGTTCTATCGCTCCTCCTGCTTGTGGCCTGTATTCAACAGGCGCCGGCCAAGCAAAGAGTTCATACCTGGCAGAAGGGGGAAATCAGAGCCATCGGGAAACCCGGCGAAGGGGGCCGGTCGGCTTGGGGCACGTTCGGGTCAGAGTCGACACCGAACAAGGAGTCCTCCCAGATCGATAACCAACGCGTTTCCGAAGTGGTGCCGCTAGCGAGTTCGTTCGATTCCCGTTGTGCGCTCGCAATCACGTTGCCGGAAGCGACTTACGTGGTCATCGTTCCTCCGCTCTCCAGCAAGCGTGCTTTGGCGAAGGTGAGGGCGGGAGACACGATAGATTGCGCGGTGGAAGGCAAGGTCGCATACCTGCGCGACACCAGGGGCTCGGTATATCGAGCGCGCATCCAGGCGCGTTGACGCTTCCCGGGATTGCTTCAACCCGCGCCGCAAGAGCGCCGGCAATCAACCGCCGCGCAGGATGCCATCCCAATGTCACTTAGTTTTCTAAGCTTTCGGCGCAACCAAAACATTCCATTGGCGTTATGTTTTGACTATGGATGCATCGGCGATCTTTCACTTGTTCGTTGATTTTG
>Ga0118677_10001752_pt1 | contig 45203 bp, 29 predicted proteins | sample AliMusrvi5mmetaG_FD_86154 | JGI IMG/M metagenome (GOLD analysis project Ga0118677, IMG submission 86154) | reverse complement strand
CGGTGGTAACCGATCAGATGACAATCACAATGACCAATGTGCCGACTGTCAATGCCGGCGTAGACGATCAGATCTGTTCAACAGGAACCTACCAGCTCGCAGGAACGTCAAACATGACCGTTCTGTGGACAACAAGCGGAACAGGAACATTTGACAATGCAACATCCAAAACAGCGATCTACACGCCAAGTCTGGCTGATATAAACGACGCGCAGGTAACGCTAACCCTCACCACAACAGGTTCGGGAAGCTGTACAAACGTCAGCGATCAGATGGTGCTTACAATCTGGAAGGCAGCCACTGCCTTTGCAGGTAACGACGCCTCCCTCTGTAACGGCGCAACTTACCAGATCCTCGATGCCACGGCGGCAAACTATGCCAGTGTAGCCTGGACGATCAACGCTCCGGGAACCGGTTCGCTCACAAACGCAAATACGCTCACGCCAACCTATACCCCGGCTGCAGGTTTTGTCGGAACCGTAACCCTGACGCTGAGCGCAACACCGCAGGGTGGTGCAAACTGTCCGGTGGTAACCGATCAGATGACAATCACAATGACCAATGTGCCGACTGTCAATGCCGGCGTAGACGATCAGATCTGTTCAACAGGAACCTACCAGCTCGCAGGAACGTCAAACATGACCGTACTGTGGACGACCAGCGGAACAGGTACATTTGACAATGCAACATCTAAAACAGCAATCTACACGCCAAGTCTGGCCGATATCAACGATGCACAGGTAACACTAACCCTGACCACAACAGGTTCGGGAAGCTGTACAAACGTCAGCGATCAGATGGTGCTTACAATCTGGAAGGCAGTAACCGCTTATGCGGGTCCTAATGCAACCCTTTGTTCTGGAAATACGTTTATTCTTTCGGGAGCAACTGCAACCAATTATAAAACATTAACATGGTCCAGCACAGGTGGTACATTTAATAACGTAAATGCACTAAACCCGGTCTTTACCCCTACAACAACTGGTAATATTACCATAACGCTGACTGCTGATTACCCAGGAACCGGATTGGTTACCTGTTCAAATGCAGTATCGTCAATGATACTCACTGTCAGTACACCAATTTTACTTAGCGCCCCGGTGGTCACTAATGCCAATTGTGCCGGTGGTCTTACAGGAAGTGTTCAATTGGGAGTTTTAAGTGGAGGATCAGCCCCTTTCACTTACGCCTTAAGCATTGGTCAAAGCAATACGACCGGTTTATTCACAGGCCTTTCATCGGGAGGATACGCATATACCGTAACAGATTTTTATGGATGTACAGCTTCCGGCTCTTTCCAGGTTACTGATCCGAATCTGCTTACTTTAGCGATTACCACTGAAGTGGATGTAACCTGCAATGGTTTGAATAACGGGAATGCAAGTGTCACAGTTACGGGGGGAACTGCTCCATTTACTTTTGATTGGACTGGACCGGGAATAATTACACCAACCCATGGAACAACAACCGGATTCACGAACAAACTCACAGGTATGATTGCAGGCATTTATCTTGTTACTGTAACTGATACAAAGGGTTGTTCTGCAATTCAAACGATTAAAATTAACCAGCCCGATGCTTTAAATATCGTACTGGTCAGCCAAGCCAACATCGCCTGTAAAGGTGGTGGCAACGGTACAATCGTGGTGGATGCCACTGGCGGAGTTGCTCCCTATACCTTCACCAGTAGTGGGGGAACAGTTTACGGGAATACAATATCGGGTATGCCGGCATCGCCTTATACAATAACGGTTACGGATGCGAACTTGTGTACCGCTACAATGAACGTTACCATTACCGAACCAGCGAATGCACTGAATGCCGCCATAACTGCGAGTACAAATGTCCCCTGTTATGGTACTGCAACGGGAACTGCAACAGTCACACCGAGTGGCGGAACTTTTCCATATACTTATCTTTGGAGCAACGGGGCAACGGATCAGACCGCCGCAGGATTAATTGCAGGCACCTATTCCGTTACAGTCACAGACAAAAACGGTTGTTTCATTACATTGACGGATGCAGTAACCATTACGCAACCAGCTGGATCGATAACTGTAAATGCAGGACCTGATCAGACAATCTGCTCAACAACATTAACCGTTGCCCTTACGGGTGCAAGCGCTTCAAATGCACTCTCATACAAATGGACAACTTCAGGAACAGGGACGTTCACAAACCCTCTCTCACTTAATTCTGCCTCTTATAATCCAAGCCCGGCAGATATTGCAACAGGGCAGATCCAGTTAACCCTGACAGCAACCGGAAACGGCACCTGCGCTGTTGTGAGCGACTTTAAAGTGCTGAATATCTGGCCACCACCAACTGTAAATGCCGGTCCTCCAAATGCCGCAATCTGCGCAGGAAGTACCTACATTCTCACAGGTGCAACAGCAACCAATTACAGTACCTTAACCTGGAGCTCCAATGCAGGGGGAACATTCAATAATCCCAATGCCCTGAATCCGACCTTTACCCCGGCTGCCGGTTTTACAGGAACTGTAAGACTTACCTTAACAGCCGGAAAATTGGGAAGTTCCTGTAGTGATGCATCCAATTATATCGATTTAACCGTCAATGCTACACCAACATTGGCCGTTAGCGCTATCGTAAACACAACATGCAGCAATTCGTTAGGTTCTGTAACCCTTACAGGCAATGTTGCCGGAACAGTAACTCTGAATGGAATAACAAAAACATCACCCGCTACCTTTACCGGACTTTCTGCTGGCTATTTTACAGCAACCTTTACTGCTGCAAGTGCAACGGCATGTACCGGAACTGCAAGTTTCCAGATTACCAATTCAGATAGTAATTTATCAGGAACAGTAACCGTAAAGAATGCCTCATGTAATACATCAACAGGATCAGTTACGGTTAATGCATCCGGAGGAACCCTCACAGGAGGCAGCATAACGGCAACAGATGGTTATCAATTTAGCCTTGATGGGAAATCTTCACAATCCGGAAATGCATTTACAGGAATCACGACAGGCAACCACACAGTTAAGATTACTGATGATAATGCATGTACCTATGCTATTGATTTTTATGTGGATCAGCCTACTTTGCTAATATTGGAACTGGCAAGTAAAACAAATGTTTCGTGTTTCGGATCATCAACGGGAAGTGCGATCGTCAATGGCGCCGGAGGAACTACAGGATACAGCTATTCCGTTTTGTCCGGTCCGAATACACCTTCCATAACCGGCAATACTATTACAGGGATGGTTGCCGGAACTTACACCGTTCAGGTAAAAGATGCCAACGGCTGTACTGCAACCTTACCTGTGGTTATCACTCAACCAGGTGGAGCTCTAAATATCACATCCGTTCCTGCTCAGCTGACCAATCCATTGTGCAATGGCGGTGCAACAGGCAGCATTAACACTACAGTATCCGGGGGAACATCACCTTATTCGTACGTGTGGAGTAACGGAACAAGTTTAGCTGATCCAACCGGCTTATCAGCTGGTGCATATACTGTAACTGTAACCGATGCCAATGGCTGCACCATCAGTGGTGGTCCTTATATCCTGACCAATCCACCCGCTGTTACATTAACTGCAAGTTCGATTGTGAATACTGCCTGCGGAGCCTCAACCGGAGCTGTGGTTTTGACCAGCAGCGATGGAAGCAGCGTGACTTTAGGCGGTGTGACCAAACCCTCCGGATCGCTCTTTTCCGGACTGATCGCAGGATACTACCTGCCTACGTCAAATGGAGCATGTCCGGCTTCGACAACTTTCCGTGTCAACAATACATCAAGCACGCTAACGGCAATTATCACCAGTCTGAGTTCACCCTCCTGCCATAATGGAACAGGCTCAATCGTGGTAACAGGAACAGGCGGCACCGGAATCCTTAACTATTCACTCGATGGAGCCACATCAAAGCTTACCGGTTCCTTCTTGGGTATACTTCCGGGAAATCATACAGTGACTGTCTCTGATGCAAATAATTGTATTTACACAATCAATTTTAATATCAATAATCCTCCGCTGCTCACACTGGCGCTGACAAACCAGACTGATGTGCAGTGCAATGGGGCATCATCCGGAGATGTTCTTGTAGCAGCTTTAGGTGGTTCTCCCGGATATACCTATTCAGTAGCAACAGAACCAACAGGTGGATCCGTTGCAGTAGTTACAGGAAATATGATATCAAATATGAAATCAGGTAATTACATCGTTCGTGTTACTGATTCAGGTGGTTGTAGTGCTGATCTGGCTGTTTTGATCAGTCAGCCCGCTGCAGCAACCGTTTCTGCAGGAACTGATGCCCGGATTTGTGAATCAGAGACTTACCCGCTGAGCGCAAGTTCTGCCACGAATGTCCTTTCGGTGAACTGGACTTCCAGCGGCACTGGCTACTTTAATAATGTCAATGCATTGAACCCTGTTTATACGCCAGGTGCCGCCGATATTTCGAATGGCACTGTAACACTTACATTAAACGGAAGTCAGGGACCATCCTGTCCATTAATCAGTAAGTCAATGGTGTTAAGTATTACCCGAAAAGCTGTGGCGAATGCAGGGGCAGACGTTACCATAAAGGAAGATTCTGTCTTCACGGTGAGCAATGCCTCTGTTCAGTTTGCCAATTCAGTTTTGTGGACAACCAATGGGCTGGGTAAACTTACTAATGCATCTACCTTGACACCGTCATATACCCCGGCGCCCTATGAAACAGGTGCAATCACCCTTTCCCTGACAGCCGGATCGGCCAACTCTTGCGGGACAACGACAGACCAGATGATTATTAATATCCTTCATGTTAATCATCCACCTCTGGCTGTTGATGATAATTTTGTGGCAAGCGAAAATCAACCACTGGATGAAAATGTTCTGACCAATGACTCTGACCCTGATGGTGATCGTATAACAGTCAATACAACACCTGTTCAGAATCCTGCCCATGGCAAGGTGACATTGCTGCCAAACGGAAATATCACCTATCAGCCGGTAATCGATTTTATTGGTACAGATACCTTTATCTACCAGATTTGTGATAATGGATCACCATCGTTATGTGATACCGCTGTGGTGAAAATCGTGATTGGGAAAGATACCAATTGTGAAGTCTCCATTCCAAATTCCTTCTCTCCAAATGGAGATGGAATTCACGACTATTTTAAAATCAGATGCCTGTATAATTATGCAAATCCAATTATTGAGATTTTCAATCGTTGGGGAAATCTGGTCTATAAAAAAGAGCATTATGGAGATGTCGACTTCTGGGGTAATGAATCTGAAGCGTGGTGGAACGGACGATCGGAAAATAAATTGACGATCGGAAGTCTGGACTTGCCTGTCGGAACTTATTACTATATCCTGAGATTGAGTAACAGCAAGGTATTGACAGGATTTATGTTCCTAAATAAATAAGTGAAATTAAGTGTGGCTTAAATAGAGCTCATTTTAATGTGAACAACAACAATGAAACTGATCAGCGAATTATGAGAATAATAAAAAAAATAACCCTGGCTGCCTTACTGATTATGGGGGCGCTCCTTTCAAAAGGGCAGCAAGATCCGATGTATACTCAGTATATTTTTAACCTTCAGACAGTTAACCCTGCTTATGTGGGTTCCTGGCAAACAATCGGGATTACCGCATTGACCCGGGAACAATGGATTGGCTTTCAGGGGCATCCAAGCACTCAGAGTTTCTCACTTCAGACTCCTCTTAAATCTGAGAACGTTGGAATTGGTCTTAATGTAATCCTTGATAAGGTAGGGCTCGAAAAAAGACTTACTTTAAACTTCGATTACTCTTATAAGATCCTCCTTTCTGAAATGACATCCTTACGGTTTGGAATAAAAGGGGGGTTTACAAACTACAGTAATAACCTTACAGCCTACACCCAATACCCCGACAACCAGTCTGATCCGATGTATCAGACAAATATTGAAAATAAATTTATGCCAAATTTTGGGTTTGGGCTCTACCTCTCCTCAGAGAAATACTATTTAAGTCTTTCATTACCCAGGATTATTGAGGGAAACTACCAGATTAATGCAAATAATGCCTACACCACCACCTCTGAGATTCGCCATATCTATTTTGCAGGCGGAATGGTTTTTAACCTTACAGATCAAATCAAGTTTAAGCCAAATTTTATGACACAGACCGTTACCGGGGCGCCGTTTCAATACGATCTCTCCGCCAATTTTCTATTCGCAGAGAAATTCTGGATCGGGGGCATGTATCGCTCAGGTGATGCTTTGGGTGCGATTGCTCAATGGATCTTCAATAAAAATCTGCGATTCGGTTATGCCTATGATTTCACAACCACTGATCTTCAGAATTTCCACAATGGAATTCACGAGGTGATGGTCTCTTACGAATTCACCTATTCGAAGCGTAAGTATGTATCACCGAGATACTTTTAAAATTAAAAGAAATTGAAAAGGGAAAAATTAAATTCTAATAAGATGAACTCAACTTCTTTAAAATATAGCTTCTTATTGGCGGTTCTGATGGTATGCTCATCAGTTGCATATCCGCAGAATAAGGACAATAGGATCTTCAACGATTCAACATTGAAAATCTCAGAAATTAGTACAAATTCAATTCATAGTGATTTTGGTCCGTTTGTTATTCATGACTCGCTCTATTTCACCACATTCAATGACAAGTTGAAAGGGAAAACCAACTGGACCCTGAGAAACAAGGAGTTTTACGATTTATACAGAGCCGCTATTGACAAACAAGGAAATGTTGTCGGAAAACGTGAACCCGTTGAAGAATTTATAACCCAGTTTAATGATGGCCCGGTGTCATATTGTCAAAAGACAGGTGAACTATTTGTCACACAAAACTATAATGATCAATCGGTAAAGACAAAACCGTTTCAGTCTGAGATCAACAGATTACGCATAATGATAGCAAAACAGACCAATGGGAAATGGATTCAGATGACCGAATTTCCATACAACAATCCGGCTTATTCGGTGGGTCACCCTACGGTAACTGAGTCAGGGGATACACTGGTATTTTCAAGTGACAGACCCGGAGGTTTTGGAGAAACCGATTTATATTACTCCATAAGAGCAAATGGGAAATGGGGAATCCCTGTTAATCTTGGTCCAAAAATAAACACCTCAGGAAAAGAGGAGTTCGCCTTTTTGACCGACCACCATTTTAACGGGCAGTTCCTTATTTTCGCCTCAAAGGGGAGGTTCGGAAATGGGGGATTCGACCTCTATTATACCCGTTTCCCCTCTGATTATAGTGAAATTGAGCATTTTGACGGACTCCTGAATACAAAATATGATGATTTCGCAATGACAATCCCTCCGGATGCCGAGTTCGGATATCTCACCTCAAACCGCCCGGGAACCGGCGATGATGATATCTACAAATTCACATTTAAAAGATTCCCACAAACACAAAAAAAAGCAGTACCGCATCCTCAGTTAAACCCAGAATGCAGGACGTTATATGTCTACGATCAAACCAGTAAACATCCAATACCGGGAGTCAAAATCGTATCCTGTGATGAACAATATTACATTACAGACAAAAGCGGAAAAATACCTTGCTTACCATGCATCGAAAGCTCATGTAGAGTTACTGCCTCGGTCTTTGGCTACCCCGATAAAACAAAAATCTTGTCTGAATGCAAACTGAATGAATCACTGGCTTTAAGTGATACAATCTGGATGGATATACTTGTAAATCAGAAAATAGCCTTGAAAAATATCTACTATGATTTTGACAAATGGGATATTTTACCCGAATCTGCCAAAGAACTTGACAAACTGGTTTCACTGATGCAGGAAAACCCCGGAATGAAAGTCGAATTAGGTTCTCATACTGATGACCGCGGCACCGAACCCTATAACCAGAAATTATCGCAGTCACGGGCAAAATCTGCTGTCGAATATATTGTTTCCAAGGGAATTAACAAATTGAGAATCAAAGGAACCGGCTATGGCAAATCCCAGTTGATACACAAAGGAGTAGGCGGCACGAAATGCACTCCGGAACAAAACAGGGAAAACAGAAGAACAGAAATATTTATCCCGGGATTTATCCGGGGCGACGCAGTAAAACAGGAAACCGGCGATTTTTCAGAAGGTAAGCCAGGTACATCTAAAGAATCCGCTTCACCCAAGATCTCCGGTACTGTTAATGATAATACTCCGGCTAAAATAAAGCCTGCAATTATTCAAAAAAACGGGGCTGTCGTAAAACCTGCTGCCGAAATTGCAAGCGCTCCAAAGCCAGGGGAAAATCCAAAATCCACTCCTAAAATTGTAGATGCTCCGAATAAACCAGCGGTGCAAAAGGTTCCAAAAACGGTAACCGAGAAACCAAAGGAAAAAACAGAAACAGCGTCAAAGTCACCTAAAGTTCAAGATGTTATAAAAGGGGAGGAACCCGAGGTTGCCAATCCGGGAAATACAAAATTTTACCTTATCCTGGGATCCTTTAAGGAGGAGAAAAAAGCTCAGAATCTAATCCGGATACTTAATGAAGAGGGCAATCAGGCCTTAATTTTAAAGGAACCTGCAACTTTCAGGGTAGTAATCGGATTCGAAAGACTGAGTCAGGCAAAGGAAAAACTTGAAACGTTAAAGGATAAATACAAAGGAATTTGGATACTGAAAAAATAAGGAATTCCTACAGGTAATCTATACGATCCATTGAAAGTAAGGATATGTGCTAAATAGTTGGGTGCGATAAAATTTTTATAGAACTGTCCCAATTAGTTCTGTAACTATTTTATCGCTCCGAATCTATATTAAAAACCATAACAACGGAGGTGTAGAACATATATAAAAGATTTTCAACGCACCTCCTCCTCCTTAAAAGCGGAAATGTATTCGGTTGGAGTCAATTTCATAACGCGCTTAAACTGCTCGTTAAAATGGGATAAATTATTAAATCCGCTCTCCATACTGGCCATCGAAACTGGCAATTTCCCATCCACCATTAATTTACAGGCATGCCCGATCCTCATTTCATTGAGGAACGAGAAAAAAGTCTTTCCGGTATGTTTCTTGAAATACCGGCAAAAGGCAGTGGGGGAAATATTGACGGTTCCTGCAACATCCTCAAGTTTAATCGGTTTGTTAAAATTCAGGATGATGTGTTCATGAATTTTGTTAAACCTGTAAAAATCGAAGGTGTTCACCGTCCTTGAATACCCGATGCTGGAATGGTATTTATAATCTTTGGTACCGGCCATCATATCGAGCAGTAAAATCAATTCGGTAATCCGGCTGATCCCTGAGAGCTGGAAGATCTTCGAAATCTGTTCTCCAAGGGCTTTCCTGCTTTTACCCAGAAACTGTATCCCCCGTTTCGATTTTTTAAGAAACTCTCCGATCGCATTCATCTCAGGAAGTTTGATGAAATTGTCATCAAAAATCTCTTTCCTGAACTGAATAATCAACGCTTTAACCCCCGAGGTGTCGATTCCATCGGTATATTTCCGGTCACTTTTCCACCAATGAGGCACGTTCTCACCAATGATGCTGATTTCACCATCGGTAAAACGATGGATCCCATCCCCTACATAACTGGTTCCCGAACTTTTGACCACAAAAAGAATCTCTATTTCAGGGTGAAAATGCCATGGAACTGCAAAATGGGGCCGCTCCTCGTCAAAGAAGATCACAGATTCAGTCGAAAGTGCGGCCAATTTTTGATAGAAAGGTTTCATAAAGGATCATTTTTATCAAATATATGAATAATATTTTAAAACAAGCTAAAATACCATTACATTTAGATAAAAACGAAAAAGCGGAAAATGAAAATCCACACTATGTTTGTTTAGACTAAACAAACATGAGACTGACATTATGAAAGGATTCCAACCGATCGACTGGGTCGTATTTCTCGGCTATGCCTCTATTATAGTTTTTACAGGGTTATGGGTCTCCCGCTCAAAGAAAGGGGAGAAAAAAACAACCTCTGATTATTTCCTTGCGGGTCGCTCACTCCCATGGTGGGCAATTGGTGCTGCATTACTTGCCGCCAATATCTCTGCTGAACATTTTATTGCAATGTCAGGTTCGGGTTATGCGATCGGTCTTGCAATAGCTGCCTATGAATGGATTGCAGCCATTGTCCTTATTTTTGTTGCCAAATATTTCCTCCCTGTTTTTATCAAGAAAGGGATCTATACAATGCCTCAGTTTCTGGCTCAGCGGTACGATAAACGGGTAAGCACGATAATGGCTGTTTTTTGGGTACTGGTTTATATTTTTGTGAATATGACCGCCGTTCTCTACCTTGGAGCCCTGGCGATGGAAAAAATTATTGGAGTTCCAATGGTTTACGGAATTATCGGATTTTCGTTCTTTTCGGCTGTTTATTCGTTATGGGGTGGAATGAAAGCGATTGCCTGGACCGACGTAATTAATGTTATCGTATTGATATTCGGAGGATTGCTAACCACCTTCCTGGCTGTAAGCGCTTTAGGTGTTGACCATGGTTTTTTCTCGGGTTTTGCAGAATTAATCCACAAGGCGCCGCAAAAATTTCATATGATCATTGAGAAGGGGACCACCTTCGTACCTAACGGCTCCGGGGGAAAAAAAGATGCATTCCTCGACCTCCCGGGCTTAGGGGTCGTTCTTGGCTCGATGTGGCTCACCAACATAGCATTCTGGGGTTTTAATCAGTTCATCATTCAACGTGGTCTGGCAGGAAAAAGCCTTAAGGAGGCACAGTATGGAGTGGTCTTTGCCGGATATCTTAAATTACTAATCCCTCTGCTTGTAGTGATTCCCGGAATTGCCGCTTTTGCTCTTGGAGCAGATCTGGCTAAATCAGACGAGGCTTATCCGTGGTTACTTAGTAATATTGTGCCGATCGGATTTAAAGGGCTTGCATTTTCTGCAATTGCGGCAGCAGCCGTTTCCGCACTCAGCTCCATTGTAAACAGCGTCTCCACTGTTTTTACGATGGATATTTATAAAGCCCATTTAAGCAAAGGAACCGAAGACCGAAAGCTGGTTATTGTCGGAAGGGTTGTCGCCCTGATCGCACTGATCATTGCAACCTTTGTTGCTCCTCAACTCCGTACACTCGATCAGGCTTACCAATATATTCAGGAATATACAGGGTATATCTACCCCGGTGAATTCCTGATCTTCTTCTGCGGATTGTTCTGGCGCAAAGCAACTGCAACTGCGGCCGTCTGGATTGCCCTGCTCACTATTCCGATGGGGATCCTCTTTAAAGTCGTTAGCCCGGAGCTCCCCTTCATCTTAAGGATCGGTTATGTCTTTATCATCCTTACTGTTGTAATGATTGGGCTAAGCTTACTCGACAAATCGCACCTGGTTGATAACCATTTTGCAGGTAGCGAAGCGACGAAAAAAGCGGTAAAACTGGGATGGAGAATCGTGTTCGTCGCCGCACTGGCAGGTGTGATCACGGCATTTTTTGTTGTTCCAATGCGTAGTCTCGCCATTGAAGCTATCTACGTTCTGGTGGTCGGATTTCTGCTGATCGGCACAATCTTAATTCTGAATGCTTCGAGCAGAACCATGAATGAGAAAGGGTTGATCATTGAACGATCACTTTTTAAAACTACCGATGTCTTTAATATTGCCGCTATTGGTATTTGCGGAATACTGGCCGTGTTATACGGGTTTTTCTGGTAGGGGAAACTACTGGAAGCTAGCCGCTTGTTGCCAGTAGCCAGTAGCCAGCTGCCAGAAGCTAAATTAATTGATATAAATGAATCTATGAAAGTCAGGATACAGGATCTTTATCGCCATTGCTATGGGAAATACGGCATTGGGGCATTTAATGTCTTCAATGCCGAGCAGGTTCATGGAGTTTTCCGTGGAGCCTCCAAAGTAGAGGCACCGGTGATTATCCAGCTTACCCCGGTGGCCCGGGATTATATGAATCCTGAAATGCTCGCAGGAACTTTAAACGCAGCCGGTAAAATATACCCCGCAGTGACTTATACAGTCCACCTGGATCATGGAAATTTTGACCATTGCACCAAAGCAATCGAATCGGGCGCTTATAATTCGGTAATGATTGATGCATCGCACGAAACATTTGAAGAAAATATCCGTATTACAAGTGAGATCGTTGAACATGCTCATCGAAAAGGGATCGCCGTTGAAGCAGAATTAGGGGTTTTAAGCGGAGTGGAAGACCATATCTCTATTGATGAAAAACATGCTCTTTATACAGATCCCCAACAGGCTGAGGAATTTGTCCGCAGGACCCGGTGCGACAGCCTGGCCGTTGCAGCAGGAACAAGCCATGGAGCCTATAAATTTTCAGGTGGACAGGGACTCCAGCTTAATATTCTAAAGGAGATTCAGCAGCTATTGCCGGGATTCCCACTCGTTCTGCATGGCGCGTCTGCCGTGCCCCCCGAAGAGGTCCAGCGGATCAATCTTGCCGGTGGAAGAATCAGTGAAGGAGCTAAAGGCGCTGACGACCTCGAATTACTTGAAGCGATCAATTATGGGATCTGCAAGGTTAATATCGCAACCGATATGCGGCTCATCTGGACCCGGATCCACCGTGAATTCTTCCGTGATACCCCGGAACTCTTTGATATGGTGGTTCCCGGAAGGGCCTATATGAACGAACTCGAAACATTTGTGGCCCGAAAATGCACTTTTTTGAAATCAAATAACAGAATTTAAGGATGATCAAAGATAAAAGATGCCCACTGGTTGTAAAACCCAATAAATCAGAGTCTATCTATCAAAGTTTCACCGCCCCGGAGGCAGGATGGGAATACCTGAATTTCGAGGCCCGCCTGCTGAAAAAAGGTGAGCAATGGTCCCACAATACCGGAAATCGCGAATTGCTCATCGTTCTGATGGGGGGGAATTTCTCCGTTCAATCCCAATTGGGAGAATGGGAAACAGTAAATGGCCGTAAGGATGTTTTCAGTGGATTACCCCATGGCTTATATCTTCCTCCGAACACTTCATTCACACTCACTGCAGAGAGCGAACTGCTCGATATTGCCTGTAGCTGGGTCGTTTCTGATCAAAACTTTCCTGCATCCTTTATAACTCCGGACGATGTAGAGAAAATGGGGATTGAATACCGCGGTGGCGATAATGCGAGCCGCCAGATCAACCGGCTGCTACCTCCGGGTTCTGCCTGTCACAAACTGGTATGCGTCGAAGTTTACACCCCATCGGGAAACTGGAGCTCCTTCCCTGCCCATAAACACGACGAACGCAAGGTCGATGCCGAAACAGGAAAAATCATCGAAGCAAAACTTGAGGAGATCTATTTCTATAAGATTGACAAACCTCAGGGTTTTGCCCTTCAAAAGGTTTATACCGACGACCGCAGCCTCGATGAGATTGCCGAAGCCCATAATAACGATGTTGTCTTGATCCCCAAAGGTTATCATCCGGTTATTGCCGGTCACGGATACAACGCCTATTATCTGAACTTCCTGGCAGGCAGCGATCAGAGCCTCGCAAGTTATGACGATCCTGATCATAAATGGATTTACGGAACCTGGAAAGGGATGGATCCGCGAATTCCGATGGTCACGAAAGAGATGAATGATAATTAACCAATGTTTAATGATCAATTAAATTGAAAATTAAGAATTGAAAATTGAAATACACTCATTATGCCTGAAAAATCTTATGATGTAATCACTTACGGCCGATCATCCATCGATTTGTATTCCGCGAATATCGGAGCCGATTTTGTCGATATACAGCAATTTAATGCCTATGTCGGCGGATCACCACTCAATATGGCTGTCGGGACAAAGCGGTTGGGATTGCACTCTGCACTTATCACCGGAATCGGTCAGGATCAGGTGGGCGATTTCCTCCTCAATTTTCTGAATAAGGAGGGTGTCGAAACAAAATTCATCCAGCGTAAACCAGGTTTCCGTACCAGCGCCGTAGTCCTGGGTATTCAGCCACCTGACAATTTTCCGCTGGTTTACTATCGTGAGAATTGCGCAGATTCAAAAGTAAACATAGATGACGTCATATACGCGAATGTCGGAGACTGTAAATTGTTCGAAATCTCTGCAACAGCGCTTAATGTTGAGCCCTCAAGGTCGGCTGGATTCTTTGCAGCCGAAGAGGCAGTGAAAAATAATGTCCCCATACTGATCGATCTTGACTTTCGCGCCGACCAGTGGCACGACCCCCGCTCGTTTGGCGTAACTACCCGTGCTTACCTGCAGCATTGCACAATCGCTTTGGGAACAGAGGAGGAGATCCTGGCCACCATGTTGAGTGATCCCAATCAGATTAAAATAACGAACCAGCAGATTTCGGCCCCCGAGATCCGCGGAAATGTCGATGCCGCGATTCAGAAAATTATGGCATTAGGCATAGAAGCATTGATTGTAAAACGGGGCGACAAAGGTTCAACCGTATTTCTTAAAAATGGAGTGGTGATCGATGTTCCGGGTTTCAAAGTTGAAGTGATGAACGTCCTTGGGGCAGGTGATGCTTTTGCAAGCGGATTTATTTATGGTTACCTCAACGGATGGGACTGGTATAAATGTTGCCGCATGGGAAATGCATGCGGCGCGATCCTGGTCACAAAACCAGGTTGTTCAAATTTTAACCCAACCCTTGAGGAAGTGACAGCATTCATTGAAGAGAAGGGGGGATTTTAAAAACTGGATGCTGGTAACTGGCAACTAGCAGCCAATTGCTAGCCGCGAGTAGCTTTTCTTAAATCAGATAAACCTATATAATATTATCACCATGAAAACAAATCGATTGACGGTTGGACAGGCGGTAGTTCTGTTTCTTAAGAACCAGTATGTGGAACGCGATGGGATCGAAAATCAGTTTTTTGCAGGATGCCTTGGGATTTTCGGTCATGGAATTATTGCCGGCGTCGGTCAGGGATTGACCCAAAACACCGATTTTCGCTATTACATGACCCGGAACGAACAATCTTCGGTTCATATTGCGATGGCCTATGCCAAGATGAAAAACCGGATGGGAGCCTTTGCCTGCATCTCCTCCATCGGCCCCGGAGCAACAAATATGCTGACGGGCGCTGCGTGTGCAACCATAAACAGGCTACCCGTACTTATTATCCCCGGCGATATCTTCGCCCGCCGCGACGTGGCGCCGGTACTGCAGCAACTCGAGTCCTCCTCAACACAGGATATATCTGTTAACGATTGTTTCAAACCGGTTTCAAAATACTGGGACAGGATAAACAGGGCTGAGCAGCTGATCACTTCCCTGCCGGAAGTTATGCGCGTACTCACCTCGCAATCCGATACAGGTGCTGTAACACTTTGCCTGCCCCAGGATGTGCAGGCAGAAGCCTTCGACTTTCCGGAAGAACTTTTCCGCAAAAGGGTCTGGAAGATTGAACGTCCAAGACCGGACCTATCCTCACTGCATGAAGCCGTCCGGCTGATTAAAGCCGCAAAAAAGCCAATGATCATCACTGGTGGTGGCACCATATATAGCGAAGCGACAGAAGCTTTGCAGCAATTGGTTGAACTTACAGGTATTCCGGTTGCCGAGACATTCGCAGGAAAGGGTTCACTTCGGTATGACCACCCCTCAAACTTAGGCGCTGTGGGTGCGACCGGTACACCAGGGGCAAATGAAATTACAACAGAAACCGACCTGGTTATCGGAATCGGAACCCGTTACAGCGATTTCACCACCGCCTCGAAAACGGCATTCCAGAATCCTGATATAAAATTTATCAATATCAACATTGCCGGTTTCGATTCGGGAAAGCACAGCGCACTTCCACTGACCTGTGATGCCAAAGTGTGCATCGAAGAACTCACCGGTTTATTAGTCGGTTATAAAGTTAATGAAGCTTACCGGAATCATGTTGCAGCTTTAAGCAGTGACTGGGATAAAAAAGTGACCGAATTCTACACCGTCAAAGGTGAACTTCCGGTAACCCAGCCTGAGGTGGTAGGGGTAGTCAATAATTTTGCAGGGCCCCGCGATGTAGTAATATGTGCAGCAGGGAGTTTACCCGGCGATCTTCACAAACTATGGCGCACCCGCGATCCAAAGGGATTCCACCTCGAATATGGCTATTCCACGATGGGATATGAAATCCCTGCCGGTATCGGCGCTAAAATGGCCTGCCCCGACCGCGAAATCTATGTGATGGTTGGCGATGGCAACTACCTGATGATGAATAATGAGATTGTTACTGCGATCCAGGAGGGGATTAAATTCACAATTATCCTGCTGAATAACAATGGATTTGCAAGTATCGGAGGGCTATCCCAGGCTGTTGGTTCAGAGCGTTTCGGAACAAAATACAGGTTTCGCGATGAGGAGACCGGACTACTTACAGGGGATATCCTTCCAGTTGATTTTGCGCAGAATGCCCGCAGCCTTGGAGCACATGTGATTGAAGCAAAAGATACAGAAGCATTAAAGGCAGCGCTCGTTGAAGCAAAAGCACAGACCGAGACCACCGTGATTTATATCGAAACCAGTTTAACCAAAGGGGTCCCCGGTTATGCGTGGTGGGAAGTGGCAATCGCCGAGGTTTCGGAAATCGCCACAGTCCAGCAGGCCCGTGCCGAATATGTGGAACATAAAAAGAAACAACGTTATTACCTGTAGAGACGCGGTGCGCTACGTCTGATTGCAGTGACGTGGCGCGCCATGTCTCTGCAAAAATTTCAATTTGAAAATATCAATAACACCCCAAAATATTACACCATGTCAACAATATTAAAAAATTACATCAATGGCCAATGGATTGAGAGCAAAGGCAGTTCATTAATTGATGTGGTCAATCCCTCAACAGGACAACGGATTTGCAGGGTACCTGCCGGAAGTAAAAAGGATATTGAGGATGCTGCAAGTTCAGCCAATGATGCCTGGGGAGCCTGGCGCAATACGCCGGCTACCCAGCGCGTACAGTATCTTTTCAAAATGAAAGCGGTTCTCGAGGCGCATACCGACGAAATTGCCGCAATATGCACCCATGAGTGTGGCAAGACTTTCGCAGAATCAAAGGCAGAGATGATCCGTGCCGTTGAAAACATAGAGGTTGCTTGTGGAATTCCAACATTGATGCAAAGCGTATTTTCTGAAGATATCGCCACCGGCGTTGATGAGTTTGTGATTCGACAGCCTCTGGGCGTTGGGGCGTGCATCTCCCCTTTTAACTTTCCGATTATGATCCCGTTCTGGTTCATGCCGTATGCCATTGCCTGCGGTAATACCTATATCATCAAACCTTCCGAAAAGGTTCCGATGACAATGACAAGGATTTTCGAACTATTCGAAACCCTGAATCTGCCCAAAGGGGTTCTCAATATGGTCCATGGCGGACGGGAAACAGTCGATGCAATCCTTGAACATCCATTTATCCCTGCTATCAGTTTTGTTGGATCTACCGCAGTGGCAAAACATGTCTATCAAACCGGTGCGCTAAATGGCAAAAGAGTTCAGGCACAAGGCGGGGCGAAGAACGCTGTAGTTGTAATGCCCGATGCAGATGCAGAAACTACCGTTAAAATTATTGTGGATAGCGCATTTGGATGTGCAGGTCAGCGGTGTCTGGCAGCTTCGGTGGTGATCACTGTAGGTGATGCAGCAGAAAAAATCACCCCTAAAGTCATTGCACTTGCCCAATCTAAAAAGACAGGAAACGGAATGGTCGCAGATGTCGATATGGGACCTGTAATCTCCATGGAGTCAAAAGACAGGATCTTAAAACTTATCCAGACCGGTATTGATGAAGGCGCCGAACTGTTACTCGATGGAAGAGATATTAAAGTCACCGGATTCGAGGATGGCAATTTCATAGGTCCCACAATCCTCGGGAAAGTGAATGCTGAAAGCGAAGTCTATAAAACAGAAATCTTCGGCCCGGTGCTCAGTATCGTTAATGTCGAAACTCTTGAAGAGGCTATTGAACTGATCAACAAAAACCGGTACGGAAACTCCGCCTGCATATTCACCCGCAGTGGTGCAGCGGCACGTAAATTCCGTCATAATACAATGGCCGGGAATATCGGCGTGAATATCGGCGTAGCTGCCCCGATGGCCTTCTTCCCGTTCAGCGGATGGAAGGAGAGCTTCTTCGGTGATTTGCATGGTCAATCATCACACGCCGTCGAATTTTATACACAGACTAAGGTCGTAATCGAGCGATGGAATGACGAGTGGTCCAGAAAATTCTGATTTAATCCAGTATAAAACCTATTTAATATTTATTCAAAATGATAAAGATTGCAAATGCCCCATGCTCCTGGGGAGTTCTCGAATTCGATCTGGATGGCAAAGCTGCCGGCTTTGAACAGGTGCTCGATGAGATCCGTGAAACCGGTTATGAAGGTAGTGAACTTGGTGACTGGGGCTTTATGCCTTCAGTACCAGAGGGGTTAAAATGCGAACTCGATCTTCGGAACCTATCGATGGTTGGAGCCTTTGTCCCGGTTTTTCTCAAAGATCGATCCAAACATGCTGCAGGAGCCGAATTGGCCGTAAAAACAGCTAAACTTATGGCCGATGCGGGATACACAGATGCCTTTATTGTCCTTGCGGATGATAATGGAAGTGTGCCGGAACGCACTCTAAACGCCGGAAGAGTAATCCCGAAAATGGGTCTTACGGATGAGGAGTGGAAAGTTTTTGCAGCAGGCGCCAACCTGGTCGCTGCCGAAGTCTTGGCTAAAACAGGGCTGAGAACCGTCTTCCACCACCACTGCGCTGGATATGTAGAGACTGTGGCCGAGGTTGATCAATTAATGGCTTTGACCGATCCTTCTTTGGTTGGGCTCGTTCTCGATATGGGACATTTTCAGTTCGGTGGTGGTGATCCGCTGACTGCACTGAAAAAACATTCAAACCGTATCTGGCATATCCATTTCAAAGATTGCCATCCCGAAATAGCAGCCAAATCAAAAACAGAAGGGTGGGACTACTTCCAGTCGGTAGGCAACGGCGTGTTTTGTGAACTAGGCAAAGGGGCAGTTAACTTTACCGCAATCGTTGAAGAATTGAAAAGTCAGAATTATTCGGGTTGGATCACTGTTGAACAGGATGTCCTTCCCGGTATGGGAAATCCCAAAGTTTGTGCGCAGCGCAACAGGGACTACATCAAATCACTTGGATTATAAATCAATTTATTAGAATAATGCATTTTTTTTGATAATCTGAGCATTTGATAGAAGAGGCGTAGCCTCGATTGATATTGTAACAACGGATTAATCCGTCGGCTGACGGACGTAGTTATAACATGATCCGAGCCTACGGCTCTTAATATTCAATTGTTGAGTTAGTTAGCCTCAAATACGACATTATAATAATCGTTATTAAAAAAATATTTACAATGAAAAAATTAAAACTTGGAGTAATCGGAACCGGCAGAATTGGTAAAGTTCATATTGCCACACTAGTTCAGAGTGTTCCGCAGGCAGAAGTTGTTGCCATTGCTGATGTAAACATTACTGGCGCACAGGAAGTGGCCAAATCTTTTGGAATCGGCACTGTTTATTCAAACTATCAGGATGTGATCAACCACCCTGATGTTGAAGCAGTCGTTATTTGCTCGCCAACTGATACCCATGCCCAGTATATTGTAGAGATTGCAAGAGCCGGCAAACACATCTTCTGTGAAAAACCGGTGGATCTCTCGCTTGAGGTGATCCAAAATGCGCTGGCAGAGGTAACCAAAGCAGGTGTGAAGCTAATGGTTGGATTCAACCGCCGGTTCGATCCAAATTTTGCGAAAATCAAACAATTAGTGGAATCCGGTAAAATTGGAGACCCTCATATTCTGAAAATTACCTCACGCGATCCTGCACCTCCTCCTGCAGAATACAGTGCAGTTTCGGGAGGAATGTTTATGGATATGACCATCCACGATTTCGATATGGCCAGGTTTATAGCAGGCAGTGAAGTGACGGAGGTTTATACCAATGCCGCCGTTCTGGTTGATCCTGCAATCGGTGCTGCAGGAGACGTCGATACCGCAATAATCACCCTTACCTTCGCCAATGGTGCAATTGGAGTTATCGATAATAGCCGAAAAGCCGTCTATGGTTACGACCAGCGTGTGGAGATCTTCGGATCCAAAGGAATGGCTTGCGCCGATAATAACTATCCCGAAAATCACCGCTACTTTGGTGCCGATGGAGTTCATGGTTCTCTGCCGTTGAACTTCTTTATGGAGCGTTACCTTGAGGCTTATGCCAATGAGATGAAGATCTTTTGCGATGCAGTTGTAAATAATTTACCGCTCCCTGTCTCAGGTGAAGACGGGTTACAATCGGTTGCAATCGCCTTAGCGGCAAAAAAATCTTATTTAGAACATCGTCCTGTTAAACTATCCGAGGTTTTAAATGTTATTTAGAGAAATTTCACTCTATTTAACTTTTAAGGCTTTTAATTATATTTGCAATTACACTCACTATTTATTAATCACTAGATTTAATTAACATGAAATGGAAATCAATTTTTAAAAAGCAGGCAGTCCTTCTACTGATTGTAGGGGCTGTTGTATTCTCACCCGGAGCCCCGGCCAGTGCACGTTCAGGGCAAGGTATTTCCGGAAATCCAGGCAGTGCAGCGCCTGTAAAAGTTACCGGAAAGGTTACTGATGCAAACGGGAATGCTGTTCCCGGTGTAACAGTTATGGTGAAAGGTACTACTACAGGAACAGTTACGGATGCCGATGGTAAATATTCTCTCGATGCTCCGGATACCAAGGCGATCATTGCCTTTTCGTTTGTTGGCTATTCGACCATTGAACAGCCTGCAAGTCAAAAAGCTCTGAATGTTGTCCTGAGGGAAGACATTAAAAAGCTTGATGATGTTGTAGTGATTGGATATGGCACCCAGAAGAAAGCCGATCTTACAGGTTCAGTTGCAACGGTTTCTCCTGAAAAATTAAATCAGGGAGTTACCCAGTCTGTTGCACATGCATTGCAGGGACAGGCAGCCGGTGTTACAGTAATCCAGAATTCGGGTGAGCCAGGCGGCGGAGTCGAAATCAGGATCAGGGGTGCAGGTTCTATCAATGACAACAGCCCGCTTTATGTAGTGGATGGAATTGTTGGCGGAATTGGAGGATTGAACCCTTCAGATATTGAAAGTATGTCAGTCCTGAAAGATGCTGCCTCTGCTGCAATCTATGGATCACGGGGTGCCAATGGTGTAATTATTGTAACTACCAAAAAAGGGAAAAGAAACCAAAAAGCAACTGTCTCTTTCAACACCAGTCAGGGCACCCAATCGGTTTGGAGAATGCCATCTTCATTGGATGCTGCTCAGCGGAATATGATTCACAAGGAGGCCTTGACAAACGATGGAACTCCAACTTCTGAATCGATCTGGGCTTATTATAACGATCCCCAGAATGCGGTTACACGTACCGATTGGTTTAAAGAGGTCTTAAAACCTGCAACAATCTCCAATAGCGACTTTAGCATTCAGGGCGGTGGTGAAAAATCAAACTATATTCTTAGCCTTGGATATCTTAATGATGAGGGAATTGTTTTAGCAACTTACTACAAACGATATAATTTACGTTTTAACAGCCAGCATGAAATTGCGAAGAACCTGACCTTTGGGGAAAACTTCTCACTCGTTGCCTCTGAACAAAAGGGTGCCGATACACGCGGAGGTTATGATGGCGTACTCAGTTCTGCCATGTTCAGTATGCGTAACACTCCGGTCTGGACCGATAAAGCCAATTTAATCTATGGAACTCCAACAGGTGACTTTCCAAACCCTGTGGCTTCGCTCAATGTAAAGGACAACCGGAATTACGGAACTTCAGTTGGTGGCGATATGTATCTTGAATATAAGCTTTTTAATGTGCTTACACTGAAATCTGACATTGGTTATACTTCCGGTTATTCACATGGTAAAAGCTTTCAGTCGATTGCCAAGGGTGGTGGTCGTGGCTTGATGAATCACAATTCGATCGGCGAGAGTTATAGCAACTACTACCAGTACGAGTGGAATAACACCTTGTCATTTGACAAACGGATGAATAAACACCATGTTGCAGCGTTGGCAGGTATGTCAATGGAAGCTGACCATAGTGACTGGATGAGTGCCGGTGCCCAGGATTTCACCGACGAGAGCCCATCACTGCGTTACCTCGATAATGCTACAAGTTTTCCAAGCCATGCAAGCGGAAGTGCTGGAGATAACGCCTTAATGTCATATTTCGGCCGGGTGAGCTACGAATTTTCGGATAAATACCTTTTCGCTGCCAACATGCGTGCAGACGGTTCTTCCAAGTTTGCCGAAAGCAAACGTTGGGGTACCTTCCCATCTGTTTCAGGAGGCTGGAGAATTTCAAAAGAAAACTTCTTTAGCGGTTTAACCAACACGGTTTCAGATTTAAAACTTCGTGCAAGCTGGGGTCAGCTGGGTAATGACAAAATTCCGGGATACCAATATTACAGTACAATTGGAAGCACAGGCTCACCAACACTCGGTGGGGTAGCCTATACCGCTGTTGCTCAGAATAGCTATTCAAATCCAAGTATTCAGTGGGAGGTAACCACACAGAGTGACTTAGGTATTGATGCCAACTTCCTCAACGACCGTCTTACTTTTACGGCTGACTACTACGACAAAGAGACCGATAACATTCTTGTTCAGGTTCCGCTCGTTTCATCCCTTGGAGTGAGCAGTGCCCCTTTCCGTAATGCCGGAAAAGTATCCAACAAAGGGTTTGATATGGGAGTAACTTACAGGAACAGAGATCATGAATTTAAATATGCCATAACGGCAAACATGGCTCATGTTGACAACAAACTGGTATCGTTTGGTATTGCAGGTTCCAAAGAGATCTTTGCTGCCAACTACAAAAACTTTAATGTTGGACGTATTGCTCAGGGTCAGCCAATCGGTCACTTCTATGTCCTGAATGCATTGGGGATCTTTAAATCAGATGCAGAGGCACAAAACTACAAGGATGCAAACGGAAACAGAATCCAACCGAGTGCCGTTGCCGGTGATGTTAAATTTGAAGACAGAAACCATGATGGTCAGATCAGCTCAGACGACCGTTTTAATGCAGGAAGCAGTTTTCCAGCCTTTACCTATTCTGTGAATTTCAGCGCCGAATATAAAGGATTCGATATCAGCATGCTATGGATTGGAAGCTCAGGAAATAAGATTTTTAACGGTCTTAAACTCGGTGGTGAATTTATGCAGGGAACAGGCTATAACAACTCTCCTGCAATTCTCGATCGTTGGACTCCTCAGAATATCAACGCCTCTGTACCACGTGTTACAGTTACCGATCCAAACAATAACAAGGCATACAGTACCCTTTATCTGGAGGATGGCGGATATGCCCGTTTGAAAAACCTCACCATTGGTTATACCTTTAATAAAAACCTTATTGGCGAGAAGATTCAGAAACTTCGCGTTTACCTGACCGTTCAGAACCTGATCACAATCACAAAATATACCGGTTTTGATCCAGAAGTAGGTGCTTATGGTGATTTCAGCCGCAACATCTTTGGCGTTGATACGGGTAATTATCCACAAACAAAATCCTTCTTACTCGGTGTTAACTTTAACTTTTAATTCTATCTCGTTATGAATACTATAAAAAAATATATCCCAATATTACTGGTGCTCCTCCTGGCATCGTGCGGGAAGGATTTCCTGAAAAAAGAACCTCACGTATTTACTGATGCCGCGTTTTGGAAAACTGCAGCACAAGCTGAAGCGGCCCTTGCCGGTGTCTATGTTCCACTACAGGGTGAGGAAGCTCTTGGTGGAGAAGACTGGTGCGGATTTGAATGCTTCAGTGATAATGCGTACATGAATGACAACGGTTATGGGGATTACATTGCCATGACTGAATTCAGGGCCACACAAAACAATATGACAGGCGACCTTTGCGGGCTCTCTTATGGCGAATATTATCAGACCATTAAACGGGCAACCGACGTGCTAAACAATGTGCCAAATATCAGTATGGATGCCGCACAGCAGAAAAGAATCCTGGGTGAAGCCAATTTCCTTCTCTCTTTTGCATACTATCAGCTTACAATACGCTATGGCGGACTTCCGATCTATAGTTCTACTGATCCTACTGCAGCCTTGACCAGAAAAACAGAAGCTGAAACATGGGCAGTAATTGAAAAAGGTTTAAAAGACGCCACTACACAACTCTCACAATCACATGAAGAAGGTCGTCCGGGTCTTGGTGCTGCATGGGGAATGCTCGCAAAAGTATATGCACACGAAGCCAAATGGGCTGAAGCAAAAAATGCTGCAGAGCAGGTCACAGGCGCATCACTCACAGCCAATTATGCTGATGTATTCACTATCCCTCATGAAAACGACAGCGAGATCCTTTGGGGTCTTGGAGCACGTTTGGGTGAATATCCTATCACCCCGGTACTCATGCTGCCAAATAATGTTTGGAACGGACGTCATGATGAGCCAATCGGCGAAGGATGGAGATTGGTAAGCGCTACCCTTGCTTTCTATAATTCCTACCAGCCAGGTGACCTTCGAAAAGCGGCTACAGTAGCAAAAAGGTATTCAGATGTGATTACCTATAACGGAGCAACGGATACGCTTCAGGCGCCAAACAACCAGTCGCCCGTAGTTTGTGTGAAATACAATGCACCTTACAAAGATGGATATACAGGTTGGGCAGCAGGTTTAAATGTCCCTGCGATGAGATATGCTGACGTGCTGTTAATTCATGCAGAGGCTACAATGATGCTAAATGGTGGTGGTCCCGCTAACCGCAGTGTTGGTGTTTCTGCCGCTGCTGCAAGTCTAAATCTGGTTCGTAACCGTGCAGGACTTCCTTCAATTGCCTCTCCAACATTTACCGATCTTATGTATGAGCGCCGTATGGAGCTTGCCTTCGAAGGTGGTGACCGTCATACTGACCTTGTCCGCTGGGGCCTGGCAGAAGAGGTTTACAACGCCTTACCAGCTGAGGGTGGATACAAACCAAAACGGACCTACGTGCAGGCAACCAATCGGGTAATGCCTATCCTTCAGACTGAAATCGATAACAGTGGGGGATCAATTAAGCAGAATCCTGGTTATGCCGGAGGAAAATAGTTATTATAATTAATTAACTTTGCGCTCCACCTTCTTCTGTTGAAGGTGGAGCGCCTTGTTTTTATCCATATCCTTCACACAATTAAATCGTTACATAAAATCTGAACTAAATTGCAAACTATGAAAAACCCGATTTTATTCATCCTTTTGGGGCTGATTTCCTTTAGCCTCTCTGCCCAGAAATTTGACCAGCTGGCCCAAACACCTCCGATGGGCTGGAACAGCTGGAATAAATTTGCCTGTAACGTAAGCGAAAAACTTATCAAACAGATGGCTGATGAGATGGTTTCCAGTGGCATGCAAAAAGCAGGTTATGAATATATTGTCATAGACGACTGCTGGCAGGTGGCCCGGGATGAAAACGGAGAAATAGTAGTAGATAAGGACCGGTTTCCCAATGGAATCAAGAATCTGGCCGATTACATCCATGCCAAGGGTTTAAAATTCGGGATCTATTCATGTGCCGGAACCAAAACCTGCCAGGAACGTCCCGGAGGATTTGGCCACGAATATCAGGACGCCAGAACCTATGCCCGCTGGGGGGTCGACTACCTGAAATACGACTGGTGTAACACCACTACCCAGGAGGCGCGCTCCTCCTATGCCAATATGAGGGACGCTCTTCATGCTGCAGGACGGCCTATTGTTTTTAGTTTGTGCGAATGGGGGACAGCTAAACCCTGGGAATGGGCAAATAAAGTTGGCCATTTGTGGCGCACCACAGAAGATATCGTAGATCGTTGGGATTCAATGATCAACATCCTCGACAAGGAGCGTGATCTTGCAAAATATGCAAGCCCTGGCTCCTGGAACGATCCCGATATGCTCGAAGTTGGAAACGGAGGAATGACGAATGAGGAGTACAAAACCCATTTTTCGTTGTGGTGTATGCTCGCTGCCCCGTTAATAGCAGGAAACGATTTGGGAACCATGTCTCCCGAGACTAAAGAAATACTTACCAATAGTGAGATTATTGCCCTGGACCAGGACAAACTCGGAAAACAAGGCTTTTGCTTTCGTGACAACGGTGATTATGAAATCTGGATTAAAAAACTGGCGAACAACGAAAAAGCAGCCTGCCTGTTGAACCGCAGTGACGAGGAAAAAACAGTTCAGGTTGATTTTACGGTACTTCTGAAATCCAACGATGACTATTGGTCAACAGAACCATACAAATTGCAGGACTATAAGGTACGCGATTTATGGGAACATAAGGAGGTGAAACTGGATAAGACAACAATCTACATCAAAATCCCGCCTCATTCAGTTAAGGTATACCGGTTCACAAAGAATTAATTATTGAGAATAAATGAATGTCGTACTAAAGATGTAATATTGCTTTATTATAGTAACTCAGGAAAAGCAAACCCGGAGTATAGATTGCTTCGTTGCTCAGGATGTCAATCATTTCGCTAAAATTATTGTAGAGCTCCTCGCAATGACAGATGGTCTAATTAATAGAGAGATGGGAAGGGATGGCGGCTTTGCCGCCATCCCTTCCCATCTCTCTTCTACCCGCAAGCTTTCTGTCATTGCGAGGAGGTACGACGAAGCAATCTTTACGACATTAAATTAATCTTACAACCTAACACATTGATCAACAATCTCTTTATTGCTATGTTTTTAAAAGGAATATTACTTTGCACCCTTTCTGCAAGTGTACTCTGTTTATCTGCCCAAACGGTAACTATCCCAATCACGACATTAAACAGTGCAATTGTACTTCAAACCGACAATATCGGCAGGTTGCATACCGTATACTTTGGGAAATCGCTTGAGAATGATGGAGAATATAACTCCGTCTCAAAATCCTTTAATTTTAAAGATTCCGATGCTGGAATTTATGACATTGCCTATACCCCTGCGGGGACCTGGAACCTCTCTGAACCTGCAATCCAGGTAACCCATGGTGACGGAAACAGATCACTTGAATTAAAATATGTGGGTCATGAAACCCGAATTGTTGATGCAAACAGTACCATAACCTCCATAATTTTAAAAGATCCGAACTACCCTTTCCTGGTAACTTTGAATTATAAAATCTGGAAAAAAGAGAATGTCATTGAGCAATGGTCCGAAATCCAGAATAATGAGCAGAAAACCATAACGCTGGAGAAATACGCCTCTGCCAATCTTTATTCATCGAGTAAAGATTTCTACCTGACCACTTTCCAGGGAGGATATGCCAAAGAGATGCAACCTGCCGAAACAAAACTTTTGCAGGGAATGCGAAGAATTTGGGCGTTGATATGTTCTTGCTGGATGACGGGTGGTTTGGAAACAAATATCCAAGAAATAGTGACAATGCCGGTCTGGGTGATTGGAAGGAAAATGCTAAGAAATTGCCTCACGGATTGGGTTACCTCGTACAGGAAGCCACAAAAACTGGGATAAAATTCGGTATCTGGATCGAACCCGAAATGGTGAATCCCAAAAGCGAATTGTATGAAAAACATCTTAACTGGGTAATCCGCCAGCCTGAAAGACCCGAAATATATTACCGCAATCAGCTGGTGCTTGACCTGACAAATCCGGAGGTTCAGGATCACGTTTTTGGAGTTGTCAATAATCTTTTTACGAAAAATCCGGAGCTCGCATTTATTAAATGGGATTGTAATGCTGTGATCTATAATGCCTATTCCCAGTATCTTAAAGACAAAGGGATTCCCCAGTCACAGCTTTACGTTGATTATGTGCACGGTTTGTATAAAGTCCTGGAAAGGATAAGAACAAAATATCCCAAAGTGCCAATGATGCTCTGCTCGGGTGGCGGCGGCAGGGGTGATTATGAACTCCTGAAATATTTTACCGAGTTCTGGCCCAGCGATGATACTGAGCCCATTGAACGTATATTTATGCAATGGAATTATTCGTACTTCTTCCCTTCCATCGTTACAGATAACCATGTCACAAACTGGGGTAAACAACCACTCAAGTTCAGAATAGATGTGGCCAGTATGGGTAAACTTGGATTTGATATAGTAGCTGCTAAATTAAGTCTGAACGACCAGCTGTTTGCGAAACAGGCTGTAAGTAATTACCATGCATTTAAGGAGATCGTCTGGCACGGTGACTTGTATCGGTTAGTCAATCCCAATGAGGCAGAAATTGCAGCGCTTATGTATGTTGACCCTGCCAGGAGCAAGGCTATCGTATTTAACTACCTCGTCAATACGCGTCAAAAGATAACTGCCACCGAGCGCCCGGTCGTATTAAATGGTTTGGATCCTCAAAAAAAATACAGGATAAAGGAGATCAATCTCTATCCGGGAACCCATTCAACAATTGACTCTTCAATGGTTTATTCGGGTGATTTTCTGATGAAAGTGGGAATTAATCCCGATGTAACCCTCGAAAGAACAAGTGTTGTCTTGGAAGTTGAGGAAAATTAATCACGATTGTCCCGGGGAAGCATCACGGATTTTTCACGCAATTCTTTACTTCAACCTTTTAGGTCGGGAAATTAAGAGCCTTAGGCTCGCATCATATAAAAGAGCCGGATTTTAATCCGGTTAAAAAGGAACGTGAAAGATTAATGAGTACCATCGGTACGGATCATTTTACAAAATTGAATTTTTACGATTTTTTTAAAGCAAGATTGAATTTTTATTAATATCTGGATAATTTTCAAATAGACTTGAATTTTTTATTTCAAAAACTTAGGCGCCCTCCTAAATTTGGTCCCATTCTCATACCCATAGGCTATCTCAATTAATATTGGCTCACTCCATGCCCTTCCAAAAAAGGAGATCCCAACCGGTAATTCATCAACAAATCCCATAGGAACAGTGATGCTGGGATAGCCCGCCTGTGCTGCTGCCGAAGAGGTTCCAATCTGATCATAGTCGCCATTTGTAGGATCTGTCTTCCAGGCAGGACCACCAGTCGGAGCTATGATAGCATCGAGGTCATTGCTGTTCATTACACGGTCCATCCCCTCCTCGCGACTCCCCTTCATTAGTTTAGAAAGCAACTTATGATAATCTTCAGAAGAAAGAGTCCCTTTCTGCTGTGCAAGTTCGAGATACCTTTGATTGAAATATTTTAATTCAACAGAATCGGTTTTGTTAAAGGCAATAAGCTCTTCAACACTTTTGATTGATGCATCCGGGCCAAGCGATTTGAAATAGCTATTCAATCCGTCTTTAAACTCATAGAGCATAATTTCAAAGGAATAATTTTCGACTTTTTTGTCATCAATCGCCCCAATCTCAATAACGGTTGCCCCCTGCTGTCTTAAAAAAGCAACAGCCTTACGGAATAAGGTATCCACCTTATAATTAATCCCTAAACCCGATTTATCCATCCCAATTCGTTTCCCTTTTAACCCCTCTTTATTTAAGAATTTTGAATAATCGGCATAAAACTGCCCCTTACTTGCCAGTGTTCTCTCGTCAGCCGGGTCAACACCAACCAATGCCCCAAGGCAGATCGCCGCATCGCGAACCGTCTTTCCCATCGGTCCGGGGGTATCCTGAGTAGCTGAAATTGGGATTACACCCGAGCGACTTACCAGTCCAACAGTGGGTTTGATTCCAACGATACCATTGGTCTGGGCAGGACATACTATCGAACCATTGGTCTCAGTGCCAATGGCAACCATGGTTAAATTCGCTGCAACTGCAACTGCTGAGCCTGAACTTGAACCACACGGATTGCGGCTCAGGTCATACGGATTTTTAGTCTGTCCCCCAGCCCCACTCCAACCACTGGTCGATAATTGCCCGCGAAAATTTGCCCATTCACTTAAATTTGCCTTACCAAGGATAACTGCCCCTGCCTCCCTGAGCCGTTGGGCAAGAAAGCTATCCTTTAGCGGAAAGGAATTCTTTAATGCCCTCGACCCGGCAGTTGTTGGCATCTTATCATGTGTATCAATATTATCCTTTAAAATGATGGGGATCCCATGCATCGGACCGCGGCTATTGCCTGCTTTCAGCTCCCGGTCAAGCGCTTCGGCTATCTGAATCGCATCGGGATTAATTGAAATAAGAGCGTTTAGACCCGGACCGGATTTATCAATCATCGAAATCCTATCCAGGTAAGCCTGTACAATCGCTTTTACTGTATACCGGCCATCGCGATATCCCTGCTGAATCTGAGCAATATCCAGTTCTTCCAACTGCAATTTCACCGGATCAGCTACAGCTAATTTTACCGGTTGTGTTTGACAAGAAACGATCACAATTAAAAGTCCAATCAGTATAAAGGAACGGAATAATGATTTATCTTTACTTTTCAAATCTATATTCATCAAGGTTTTTGTTAAGAAGTTAGTACAAAAAATGCCCCCAAAACTCTAAAGCACCAAATTTCACCAAAACTATTTAAAATCAATGATATGTTTATCCGAAATCTACGCCGATTTATATTTCCAGCAAGAAAGGTACAAATAAAACGATCACTTTGCTTAACCCTCCTTTTTTTGATTTTCTCTTCCACCGTTTTTTCAACTGAACTGAAACTGAAAATTACAAAATCATACCTCAACATCCCGATAGGCTATAAAGCCCGCATGAAATTGGTCGAAATAAAAGTAAACGGCAAAATGCAGCGCGAATTCCCCGTTCAGCTTGCCGAGGACTCCATTAATTATTGGATCTATATTGATGTGACTGAATTTAAGGGAAAATCGATTACTTTGAACTCACCAGCCTCTTCAAAATCGTTAAGCCGTATTTGCCAGGATGATCAGATCAACGGTTCAGACAGTCTCTACAAAGAGAGCAACCGGCCACAATTCCATTTTACGGTGAAACGGGGATGGAGCAACGACATCAACGGACCGATTTTTTATAACAACAAATATCATCTCTTCTGGCAATCTTTTCCATTTGGATTATCCTGGAACACCGGCTTTATGTACTGGGGTCATGCGGTGAGTAAGGACCTACTCCATTGGACGGAACTCCCTCCTGCCATGATGATGGATAGTCTCGGATCTCCCTGGTCTGGATCATCCGTTATCGATAAAAATAATGATGGAGGATTTGGGAAAGATGCTCTTATACTCTTTTACACCGCTTACGACAGAGTTTCCAATAAGCAGGTGCAATGCATCGCATACAGCACGGATAATGCCACAACTTTTAAGCGATATATTGGAAATCCGGTGATCGACAGCAACTTGGAGATGGATTCCAACGACACCCGCGACCCCCACGTTTTCTGGCACGAACCATCCAAACACTGGGTTATGGTGCTGCTTGAAAAAGACGGGATGTCGTTTTACAATTCAACGGACCTAAAGAAATGGGAAAAACAGAGCCATTTTAAAGGGCTGTGGGAGTGCCCCGATTTCTTTGAATTAGCAGTCGATGGAAACGACAAAAACAAGAAATGGGTCCTGCACGGCGGCTCGCCCGAATATATGATTGGCACTTTCGACGGCATGAAATTTACCCCCGAATCCCCAAAATTACGCTATTGTGAGGAGGCCGGAGAGGATCAGGGCGATCTGCTCTATGCCTCACAATCGTTTGCCAATATGACTGACAACCGGCGGGTTCAGATGGCATGGGGGCGAATTCAGCACCCGGGAATGCCATTCACACAAATGGTGCTATTCCCGACAGAATTCACCTTGAAAAGCACTCCGAACGGGATCCGGCTTATAGCCAATCCGATAATGGAGATCGAAAAATTACACCAAAAATCTCATGAATGGAAATCGGCAACGACCTCCGAAGTAAATCAGGAACTTGCCAAAATCAAACGCGGCCCACTTCATATCAAATTAAACTTTAACCTCGAAAAAGGAAATTCACTTCGCCTTTTCTATCAGGGGAATGAATTGTTGAATCTGTTGTCGAACGACATTCTTGATGGTGAAAATACCCTTGAAATTCTTCTCGACAAAACGGTAGCCGAGATCTTCATCAACAGTGGGACCCGTTACCTCGTTAAAAATCTTCCAAAAGCGAGAAATAACGACGGCCTCTGGTTTGATTCTGAAAAATATGGGCCAACGATCAATCACCTGGAGGTTTATGAGATGAAATCGATCTGGAACGGCGCAGAATAATTGGTACGGGTATTTGTTGTAAAAACGCGCCGTGGCACGTCTCTACCATTCGCCCAATTCACAAAATTAAAATAATAATATGTTTCAAAAAGATTATATCTTACGAATGGTAGAGATGATCGGCGATCTGATTGCCGCATTACTCGGCCTCATCAAAAAAGGGGACCTCGACCAGGCCGAAAAGATCCTCGAAAGAGGTTATATCGAACTGCTCCGACATGAGGCAGCATTCTTTCAGGCCATACCCAAAGAGAAACTGACCACCACGCTGATCGGGGAACATAATTATGAAAACGGTCACCTTGCAGTACTTGCCGAACTGTTCTTTGCAGAGGCAACCCTAAGCGAAGCTCAGCAAAAGCTCACCTATGCCCTGATTAATTATGAAAAATCGTTGATCTTACTCACATTTCTCGAAGAAGAGGACAAAACCTGGTCTGCAAAACGGGATGAGCGGATAATATTGCTTAAAGAAAGGATTTTAAAACTTCAACCTGGAGAAAATAGCGCCACTAAAGTTTAACCGATTGATCGTTAAAGATAATCAGAGCTATCTAAGCTAACTTTTATAAATGACAAACATGCTTTAATAACGTTTCTCCATGATTTTATTTAGGCATGCAATTTCAAATTATTATTAACCGATTCGGTATTGACTAAAAAGAAACCAATATTTGTGATCAATGAATCTGTATGTATGAAAAGAAACATTTGCATTAAGCTTTTAATTCTGATTTTCCACTTTTGCAGTTTAAACATGGCCCGGGCTCAGTCACCGGGTGATGATGCGCAACTTGGTCAAATGAGAAATGATTACCATAAATGGACCGCAACTCAGGAAAAAAACGATTACCTGGTGGAGTTCGATCCTGCCGCTGATGCCATCGACATCAGGGATCCCCGCTTTTCGTGGGTCGTGAATCTGGAGGGACTAGGACGCATGCAAACTGCCTACCAAATCCAGATTGCCTCTTCGGCCAAAATACTGAAATCCGGGAAACCCGATATGTGGGACTCCGGTATTGTAAAATCGGAACAATCCACGCAGGTTTCTTACAACGGTAAACCTCTGAAATCCAACACGGAATATTTCTGGCGGGTAAGGGTGTGCGACGAAAGCGGTAAATTCCACGCATATAATCGTCAGGAAAAATTCAGCACTGCCTTTCTTGATTCCTCTGACTGGAAAGCCAAATGGATAGGGCGAGGAAGTACCGACGAAGTTGTACCCAAAGTCGATCTGAGAATTGCGCCAACAACCAAACAAACTGCAGCAGATCTGAGATCGCCCCTCTTCCGGAAAGAATTTACAGTAGACCGGCCGGTACGCCGGGCCAGGCTGTTTGTCGCCGGATTGGGGCTGTACGAAGCTCACCTGAATGGCGGAAAAATTGGCAACCGCGTCCTCACGCCCGGGAAAACGGATTATCAAAAACGGATTTTTTACGACACCTACGATGTGACCAGGGAACTTCAGAACGGAGGGAATGCCATTGGTGTGATGCTTGGAAACGGCTGGTTCAATACTCCTGAGAAATGGTGGGGATGGCGCATGCAATGGTATGGATTGCCACGCATGATCCTTCAGCTGGAGATTTCTTATCTGGATGGCACCTCTTCCAGGATCATCTCTGACGAAAGCTGGCGCTCATCGTTAGGACCTGTCACATTCAGCTGTTTTTATGATGGAGAGGATTACGATTCACGATTGGAACAAACCGGGTGGGACAAAAAGGAGTTCAATGAAAGCAGCTGGGATCGGGCCCATAATGTGCCAGCTCCAGGCGGCACACTATTATCCAATTCGATACAGCCAAACGTTGCAAGTGAAATCATTCATCCGTTAAAAGTTACAGAACCCAAACCGGGTGTCTATATTTTTGATATGGGTCGCAATTTCTCAGGATGGGCTAAAGTTCGTGCCCTTGGAACTAAAGGAACGTCGATTAAACTGCGGTTTGCCGAGACGCTGATGCCGGATGGCACATTGAATCGCAACTCGCTTGGGCCTACCCGTACCGAAGATGATTTTATTCTCAGGGGGGAGGGACTCGAAACCTATGAGCCCCATTTCACTTACCATGGTTTTCAGTATGTCGAAATCACAGGATATCCGGGGATTCCCACACTCAATGACCTTGAGGGACAATTCATTCATAACGGTGTTAAACCGGCAGGATTCTTTGAATGTGGCAATGATAACATAAACCGGATCCATTTTTGCACAGTCCAGTCACAGCGATCCAATTTCCAGATGGGTGTTCCCACCGACTGTCCACAACGGGCAGAACGTCAGGGCTGGGGCGCGGATGGCTGGCTTTCGGCTCAGGAGGCGATGCTTAATTTCGATACCCCTCGTTTCTACGACAAATGGGTGCGCGATTTTCACGATGAGCAGTTGCCTTCCGGCCTGATTGGGATGATCGCCCCCCGTTCCGGAATCGAGGAGGATCTGATCTGGAGCTCAGCCTATATCATGATCCCCTGGTATCAATACCTTAAGTATGGAGACAAACGGATTCTCAGGGATCACTATTCTTCACTTGTAAAATACCTCGATTACCTGGCTGAACAGGGAGAGAGCGAAGTAGCTCCCCGACTTATCAGTGCACCGTTTCTGGATTTTCCGCGTAAGAAGCCCCTCAACCCGGGGTATCTTCAGACCTCGGTATGGGGAGATCACCTCTCACTTGGAGAGGGTTTCAAGGGAAACAGAAACCTTCCGCTATCGATAACCACCGCATTTTATTATTATGATGTACATATAATGGCCAAAATTGCCGAAGTGCTGGATAATAAACAGGACTTTGCGAAATTCAGTGAAACCGCCATTAACATTAAGGAAGCCTATAATAACAGATTCTTTAACGCCACAACAAAGAGCTACGATAACAACACTCAGGCGCCGCAAGCCTATTCCCTTGCATTGGGGCTTGTTCCCAAAGGTCATGAAACGGAGGTATTGCAAACCTTGCTTGATGATATGTACGGAAAACATGAGGGTCACCTGACTACCGGATACCCGGGAACAAAATCGTTGATCGATGCCCTTTCCATGACAGGAAGGGACGATGTACTCTGGAATCTTACACAAATTGACGGATTCCCGGGCTGGAAAGATATGCTCAGAGGACGTACAACAGTCTCCGAAGCATGGAATGGAGGGTCGTTTAACCATATCGTACTTGCTGCACCCATCGATTCGTGGTTTTATACATCCCTCGCCGGAATCCAGATTGATGAGGAAAATCCTGCATACGCAAACATCCTGATTAAACCATACTTCCCTAAAGACCTGGATTGGGTATCGGCAGGTCTAAATACGATGCGCGGGAAGGTATTATCCTCATGGAAGGTGAAAAATAACACCCTCACCCTGGAGATTTCCATCCCGGCAAATACCAAAGCCACCGTTCAGTTGCCATTTGAGAATATACTGAAAGTAAAAGTTAATGGGAAACCAGCGGACAAGGCGAAAGGGGTTACTTCCACCGGGATAAAGGGGAAAGACACTGTTGTCAGGATCGGCTCAGGCCATTATACGTTCACAATTCCAAAGCTGAGATAAGCGTTTATTGTGAATTACTAATATTCGGTTAAAATGATTACCTATTAAAATGTTGAAACTCCATTGCTTTTGAAATTTTGTATTTGTCATTTGACAGACGACAAAGATATACCAGCTATGTTGCAATGAACAGGCTGCGGAGCTGCCACAACCTATTTATCAACAAGTAAAGAACCAAAACAAATGCGACTTAGAACCTTAAATTTAATTGTCTTAATCATATTTAGCCTGAAGTTATTGGCTCAGCAGAAAAGTTCCGACGGAAAAGAGCTGATTGTAAAAGATGCCGATGGAAACCTCTATCATACTATCACCGTTGGAACGCAGGTCTGGATGGCCGAAAATCTAAAATCAACCAAATACAACGACGGAACACCGATACCATTTGTTACTGATCCGAAGGAATGGGAATCGTTATACACTCCCGGATATTGCTGGTACAATAACGATGAAGCGGCCTCGAAAAAAACGTATGGCGCACTTTACAACTGGTATACTGTAAGCACAGGCAAATTATGCCCCGATGGTTGGCATGTCCCTGCCGATTCTGAATTCGGAAAAATAACAACCTTAATGGGAATCGCCCAAAGATCGTCCACGATTTACCCCCAGGGAAATGCCGAATCCGATGGAACGGCGCTATGGATTAATACTGACGGAACAATTAATAAAAGTGGCTTCATTTCCCTTGCCGGGGGCTCCCGCAATTACGATGGTTCATTCAGTAAAACGGGCAGTTTTTGCCATTGGTGGGCTTCCGCCGAGTGGAATCAGTGTGGCGTCTGGGGTCGCTTTCTCAAGTATGGCCACGGTGCGGCAAACAGCTATGTGGCAATGCGGGATGGATATTCGGTTCGTTGCATGAAAAATCCGTGAAGATTAAAATCTATGACTGATCAAACAAAATCCGGAAATCATTGTTAATAGAAAAAAACCTTAGCACAAATGGACGGTTACGAAGATAAAAGAAGAGGCTTTTTACGCAAGCTTGGTTTCACTTTAGGTGGAACATTGACAGCATCCTCATTGATTTCCGCAAATATTGTGGAATCAAACATCGAGATCAATATCACCCCCGATCAGAAGGCATTTATGAATCATTATGAAACATGGATGGACGAATTTATTGCGGTCATCAAGATTCAAAAAGCTGATCCTGAAAATATTGAGAATAACAAAAATATCGTTTTGCTTTCCGAACGGTCAAAAAAATGGCAAACCAGGTTGCACGATTACATGAAGGATGAAAATTTTGCACGATATTATATGATCGCAAGTGAACGAATGACTCTGGCTATTTAACATTCCCCAATAATTAGCAATTAGTTCAAACCCATTGAAATTTAGAATCGCCAGACATACCAGCAGACTTGAGCAACTTAAAGATTTTTATGTCAATATAATTGGGTTGTCACTCCTTGGCGAATTCAAAAATCATTCAGGGTATGATGGCGTGTTTATCGGGAACGCGAATCTTGACTGGCATCTGGAATTTACTCAGACCGGTGAATCGGCAGACCATAAATTTGATGAGGATGATATTTTAGTCTTCTATCCTGAAAATCAATTGGAATACACTGATTTACTGGAGAGAATTAATACCCTAAAAGTAGTTGCTAAAAACCCTTATTGGCAGGAAAATGGAATAACCATTAAAGATCCCGACGGACACACCGTAGTTATTTCAAATTTGAAAATTAAAATCGTTTAGATAAAAATAGTTATGTGTCTTTCTAATAAAACAGACGGATAGTTGTAAACAATAGAAGAAATATTAAATGAATAATACTGCACTAATAACGGGAGCGTCCAACGGAATAGGATTAGAATTGGCTCGAATTCACGCTTCAAATGGTTGCGATTTAGTTTTAGTAGCAAGAAACAAATCCAAATTAGACGAACTTAAAACTGAGTTAGAGAAAGAATTTAAAGTTTTTGTTTATACCATTTGTAAAGACCTTTCTGAGACTAACTCAGCTCAAGAAATATATGAGGAAACGAAAAAACAAAATATCCAGATTGTCTATTTAATAAATAATGCAGGGTTTGGAGACTTTGGAATGTTCACTGAAACGGACTGGAACAAAGAACTGAAAATGATTAATTTGAATATCACTACTCTGACATTATTTACAAAACTCTATCTTCAGGATATGGTTAAACGAAGAAGTGGTAAGATAATGAATGTAGCTTCAACAGCTTCATTCCAACCTGGACCAACAATGGCTGTATATTGTGCGACAAAAGCTTATGTTTTAAGTTTTACTGAAGCACTTAGTAATGAAGTGGGCGACAAAGGAGTTTCCATTACGGCCCTTTGTCCGGGTGCGACAGAAACTGGCTTCCAGGCTGCCGGAGCAATGGATGAAAGCGAACTTTTTAAAGGTAAAAAATTACCCACAGCCAAAGAAGTTGCCAAATATGGTTACAGTTCTATGATAAGAGGAAAGGCAGTGGCAATTCACGGAATAATGAATTATATAATGTCTAATTCTATAAGATTTATACCAAGGGCATTGGTCTTAAAAGTTTCACGTAAAATGTTAGACAAAGCTTAATATCATTGTCTGAATGTGGAAAAGAACGAACACAGCAGTTACCCATAAGCGGAAGTCCGGGGGTTAAATGACGCTTTGTGCTTCTATCAAGGTTTGTGCAGGCTGAAAGTTTTGTGCTACCTTCGGGCAGCTGCAAAACATTGTCAATAAAAATTTGACTTAAAATTATGGATTTTTCAATTACTCAATATGAATTTGGCCATCGGCCTCCGGTCACCATACCTGCACCGGAATTTCTTATACTACTCACAGAGGATGGAATGCGGAAATTGGTAAGTGATCATTACGATTTACTGAGTAAGAGTATGGTGAATCATCTTTTCCCCCGGATTGAGGAGGCATTGGATAAGGCAAAACAGCGTTCATCCGACTTTTTTATCCAGATTTGCGGAGGACAGCCCTACTACAACAAGAGTCGCGGCAAACCAATGCTTGCCGCACGGCACTCCCCGTTTGCAATAAATCAGGAAGCCCGTATGGTTTGGCTCGAATGTTATATCGAGGTGCTCTCAAAACTTGATCTCCCAGAAGAGCTCCTCCAATCTTTTTGGAATTATCTGAATACCTTCTCCGTCTGGATGGTAAATACAAAAGAGGAATAGATATCTTTGTGAAGGTTCTGAAACCTTCATTCTAAGCTGTCTGTCATGAAAATTACTAAAAATTCTCTCGCGCTTTATCTTGTCGCGTTGATTTGCTTTTCAATCAATTCGTCTGCCGGCTCACCCGTAAAACCGGCGAAATCGTTGAACCCGGTCAAGGCCCAGGTATTTATTACTGCAAAAGACACGGCTTTGCGGTTAACCCGGACTTCAGACGCACTGTTTGAAGATTTTGGGCAACCCTTCGAAACCCAGGTTTGCATTTTTTTAGATCCATTAAGAACCTTTCAGACCATGACCGGTATCGGAGGCGCATTGACTGATGCCTCAGCAGAGGTCTTTGCCAAACTTCCGGAGACAGCTCAAAAGGAATTACTTACGGCATACTATGACCCACAGAAAGGGATCGGCTATAATTTTGCACGCACCAATATTGCCAGTTGTGATTTCTCGAGTGACTCCTACGGCTATGTAGCTGATAACGACTCAGCCCTGGCTACATTTAACATCGCTCATGATCAAAAATTCCGTATTCCGCTTATTAAACAGGCAATAGCTGCTGCCGGTGGAAAATTACCACTGTTTGTAAGCCCATGGAGTCCACCGGCATGGATGAAAGACAATAACAGTCTGATTCATGGGGGTAAACTACTCAAAAGTTGCAATCAGATCTGGGCAAATCATTACATAAAATACATTAAGGCGCTGGAATTACAGGGAATCCCCGTCTGGGGCCTCTCGGTTCAGAACGAGCCGATGGCTAACCAGAAGTGGGAATCATGCCTCTTTACTGCCACTGACGAGCGCGACTTCATAAAGAATTACCTTGGTCCTACCTTACAAAGGAGCGGTATGGCGACTAAAAAACTCATTGCCTGGGATCATAACCGCGACCTGGTCTACCAGCGCGCGAGTACCTTACTGAACGATCCTCAGTCAGCCAAATACATTTGGGGTATCGGGTTTCACTGGTATGAAACCTGGACGGGAAGCGCTATGCAATTCGAGAATCTCAAACGGGTTAAGGAGGCATTTCCCGACAAGAATCTGATTTTCACCGAAGGGTGTGTGGAAAAATTCAGCCTCGATCGGGTCAACGACTGGACATTAGGCGAGAAATACGGCTACTCGATGGTCAACGACTTTAATTGCGGCACGGTGGCCTGGACCGACTGGAACATCCTTTTGGACGACAAAGGGGGTCCAAATCATGTGGGCAATTTCTGCTTCGCCCCTGTTCATGCAGACAGTCAGACAGGCAAACTGATTTATACCAACAGCTATTACTATATCGGGCACTTCTCTAAATTTATCAAACCCGGAGCACGACGAATCAGCTGTTCTACGAACCGCGATAAGTTACAGGCCACAGCCTTTATCAATCCTGACGGTAAAATTGTCGTTGTGGTTCTAAATACTTCAAATGAAAAGCTCCCTTTTAAACTCTCAATCAAGGATAAGGCTGCTTCGGTAGTGAGCCTCCCTCATTCTATTATAACTGTGATTATCTGATTTTGATTCTTTAAACAAGAAAAAATAATCCTTTGGTTATGAAATACGCAGCGATTATACTGCTTCTATCCTCTTTGATCTCTTCAGGATTCGCGCAGAAAGAGCCAACCAATAATGCGATATCGCAAAGACTAATGTCCCCCCGTACGATGGGTTATCACCTGGTCTGGGTTGATCAGTTTAATGGGAATTCCCTTGACACTACAAAGTGGAATGTTCGGGGTATAGGCCCTCGCAGGATCGGTTACAACTCCGCCGAAGCGGTAAAGGTAGAGGATGGCTTCCTGAAACTCTACGCCCTTAAAAAAGGGGACTCCATTTTAGCAGGAGCGGTTGGAACGGCAAAACACGTTAACCAGAAATACGGATATTTCGAGTGCCGGGCTCAACTCCAAAAATCAGCGGGCATCTGGGGGGCCTTCTGGATTCAGTCTTCCAAAATCTCCCAGGGTGAGGACCCGGCAAAGTTTGGGTCCGAGATGGATATCTTCGAATATTTTTCGGAGATGGGGAACGACACCATTACCCATGCCGTCCACTGGGCGTATGGTCCAAACATGCATTCTGTCGGACCCATGAAGAGTTATCTGAAAGGGTTAAGCCAGGGTTTTCACATTTATGGGTTTGAATGGACTCAGGATAAATATGCATTCTACATCGATGGTTACAAATTCCATGAAATGACCCAGGGAATATCGAACATCGAAGAATATATGATTCTGAGTATGGAACTTCCGGGAGAACTTAAAAACCTCGAAAAAACCGTTTTCCCCGATGTCTTCATCGTTGACTGGGTGAAAGTCTACCTAAAACCTTGAGAACTTTCCATACCACACGATGGTTTTGCGTTATTTATTGTCCTCATAATAAATAACTTATGAAATTTTGATAGTAAATCCTTCTTTTTACTCAACTCGCTAACGGCAGTAAAATTCTTAATATTATGTTTTGTTTGTAGTTATTTCATAATTATGTTTCACCTAAATGGTGACAAATCTCACATTTTTATTGTTAAATTCATCAGATCTTTGAGTATGATTCTGAATTAGCAAATACGGTATAATACAAAATATAATTATTAAAATATCTGGTCCTATGAAACCTAATTCTACTAGTCTCTTCGCAATCATCCTTTTGGCATTATTGTTTATTGTTAGTTGTAAGAAATCTGAAATCGCTGGCACCAGGTTAATGGAACTTAAAGATGCCCAAATTACGAACCGTGATTCTAAAAATCAGAATGGTTATACAACAGTCGACAAAATAATTTATCCGGATGCCGTAATTACAGGAAATGACATTAAACCGTGGGATGTCACCTTATTTTCAAAGTATAATTATGGAAAATGGCATTTTGAATCCGGTATCCCTTACCAAAAGAAGCTGGAGCTTATGCCCGACGGATATGTTTCAGAAAAAGATTTAAAAACCTTTAAACTCCTGAGTTTTTTTACGATGACCGATATCCACCTTACCGATAAGGAATCTCCGGCACAATCCATACAGTACGCATTTATTCCAGCTATATTCCCGGCTGCCATTTCGTGCTACACCCCATCCATGCTCTTTTCAACACATGTCTTAAATTCTGCAATTCAAACTGTTAACGATATTAACCAGCGTGATCCGATTGATTTCGGCATTGCTTTGGGCGATATGACAAACAGCAGTATTTACAATGAATTCAGATGGTTTATTGATATTTTTGACGGGAAGAACATAAATCCTGATTCGGGCAAAAAGGATGATCCTGTACATGGTCCGGCCAATGATTATCAGGATAAATATCAGGCTGAAGGGCTTTGTAAATCGATTCCCTGGTATACCACGATTGGCAATCATGACCATTTTTTTAACGGGGCAGTACCTTTTAACGATAAGATCCGCAAAAACTTAACAGGGAATAAAATCCTACAGTTAGGAAATTTGTTTGCTGATGTTAATGCGATGGATTTAAACACCTATTCAATGGGAACTTTGGATGGAAGTACGGTAAATGGCGATATCATTGGGGCAGGTGTAGTAGCACAGATGAACTACATTCCGACGATTCCGGCAGACCTAAATCGTCGGGCTCTTACCAAAATCCAAATGGAGAAAGAGTTTTCAAACACGACCTCTATTCCCAGGGGACATGGATTTAATCAACCCAATTTTTTTGATGGATGTTATTCCTTTGAGCCAAAATCTAATCTGCCACTTAAGGTGATTGTCCTTGATGATACAATGGATGAAACTGATAACCCGCCAACAGGTACTGGCGTAGGTTATGGATGTGGATCACTTAGTAAAGGTCGTTTTGAATGGCTTACCAAACAGCTTCAGGCAGGACAAAGGGAGGATAAGCTGATGATTATCGCTGCCCATATTCCTATTGGCGTAGCACCTCCTCAATCAATGCTTGGTTGGATCGACGGCACAGCTCAGGATGAAATCATCACGGAATTAAAGAAATATCCCAACTTTTTTCTTTGGATATCAGGTCACCGTCATCTTGATAAAGTTACAGCTTTCCCCTCAACAGATAAGGATCATGCCGAAAATGGCTTCTGGGAAGTTGAAACACGATCATTAAGAGAATTCCCTCAGCAATTCAGGACCTTTGACATCTTGTTTAACAGCGACAATACCCTTTCGATTCAGACAGCCGATGTGGATCCCAATGTCAAAAGCAATTCATTTGCTGCAACTTCCCGTTCTTATGCTATTGCTGCTTATCAAACTTATGGTATGAAGGGAACTATATTACCTTCAAACGTTAACCTGGTAAAAAAATTAACACCGCTTATGCAGTCTAAAGTTGAGAGATATAAAGAGAAAGTATCCAAGTAAAAACTATTCGAAGCTATGCCAAAATCTGCGCAAATAGGATATTCGCGACTATTGGAATTTAATTAATATAACTTTACAAAAAGCATGAATCTTAAACTTGAAACATTCATTTTCAGCACCTTATTTTGCATGATTTGCTTTTCTCCGGACCCATTAAATGGACAAACAAACAACTATTTTTCTGTTCAGACAAAGGTTGAAAATGGGACCATTGAGGGACTTTACGATACAAAAACATCTCTTCAACTCTACCTGGGAATCCCGTTTGCCCAGCCACCGGTTGGAGATCTGAGGTGGAAGGCCCCCCAACCCATGAAGAATTGGACCGGTTTAAAAGAGACTAAAAAATTCGGACCCAGGGCAGTTCAGGGAATTGTCTTTGGGGATATGAATGCCCGCTCAAAAGGCATAAGCGAAGATTGTCTATACCTCAATATCTGGACTCCCGCAATCCGGAAAACCACCGGGCTTCCGGTTCTGGTCTATTTTTACGGAGGTGGTTTTGTTGCAGGAGATGGCTCAGAACCCCGTTATGATGGCGCAAGCATGGCGAAAAAAGGGATCGTTGCTGTTACGGTAAATTACCGGCTGAATATTTTCGGATTCCTTGCCCATCCCGAATTAAGTGCCGAGGCACCCTATAAAGCTTCAGGCAATTATGGGCTTTTAGATCAGACAGCTGCCCTGCGATGGGTCAAAAAAAATATCTCAGCTTTTGGAGGGGATCCTCAGAAAGTAACTATTGCCGGTGAATCTGCAGGATCTATTGCAGTTAGCTCGCTGATGGCATCACCGTTGTCGAAAGATCTTATTGCGGGTGCGATCGGTGAAAGCGGTGCAGCGATAAATCCAACTATGGCACCTGTCGCATTGGCCGAAGCAGAAAAGCAGGGAATCGAGTTCGCCACCAAAGCCGGAAATTACACCATTAAGCAGTTACGAGGTATGAGCACATACGAAATCTACGAGCTATACAACGAGTCGAAGCGGTTTGGATTTCCGACAGTCATCGATGGATATTTCTTCCCAAAATCGCTGCCCGAAATTTTCAAAGCTCATCAGCAGTCTCAAATTCCAATTTTGGTAGGTTGGAACTCCGCCGAAATTCCGGGAATGGCTTTTATGTATGGCAAGCCTTACTCCGAAGCGGATTTTGTGGGCCGTGTCAAAGAAACCTATCCCAATAATTTTGATGAGGTACTTGCCATTTATCCCCACGGATCCGATAAAGAGGTTGAACAATCGGCTACGGCTCTGGCCTCTGACCGGTTCATCGCTTACAGCACCTGGAAATGGTTTGACCTTCAACGCAAAAACAGTTCTCAGGCAGTGTACAGGTATCTGTTCAGCAAACTTCGGCCACCCTTGGTTGATCAAAATCTTGCTTCTGGATTGGCTGGTGGCACGCTAAAAAAGGAAAATAACCAGCCCAAAATGGCTGAACTGATCGGTGCACCTCACGCCTGTGAAATTGAATACTGCATGGGAAATCTTGGTTTAATCAAGGAGTATGCCTGGACAGCTGACGATTACAAGGTTTCGGAAACCATGCTGAACTTTTTTGCCAATTTCATCAAAACGGGCAATCCCAATGGTGCCGGTCTGCCGGAATGGCCTGCCGCTGCTCCTAACGATCCGACTCCTCATGTTATGAATATTAATGTAGAATCGAAAGTTGTTAAAGCAGATAACGATGGACGGTATTTGTTCCATGACCGGTTTTATAAAAACTAGTAATGCCTAAAAGTTAACACCTAAACTTAAAAAAAATATGATACCTGATTTTCAATCCATAATGCTGCCATTTTTATCGATACTTTCTGATGGTGATGAACACACTACAATTGAGACAAGCCAAAAGTTAGCGGCGCATTTTAAACTGACAGATTAGGAATTAAACGAATTTCTTCCAAGCGGAGTGGCAAAGACATTTGCGAACCGTGTGGCCTGGGCTAAATCTCATATTAAGATGGCGGGACTGCTTGAAAACACGAAAAGAAGCTCATTCAAGATTACTGAAGGGGGTAAACAACTTCTTGGAACAAATCCTTCTGAAATAAATTTAAGAATATTAAGAACCATTCCCACTTATCAGGAA
>Ga0118677_10001751_pt1 | contig 45214 bp, 40 predicted proteins | sample AliMusrvi5mmetaG_FD_86154 | JGI IMG/M metagenome (GOLD analysis project Ga0118677, IMG submission 86154) | reverse complement strand
GTGCCTTACTGGTTTTGTTGGTACTGGTGCAGAACTCAAAAGGTGGTGGCCTTGCGTCGTCATTCTCGAGCTCAAATCAGGTGATGGGTGTTCGCCGTACAACAGATTTTCTTGAGAAGGCAACATGGATTCTGGCTATAGCATTGGTTGTTCTGTCTATCAGCTCCACTGCATTTCTTCCTAAGAAGGGTGAAATGCAAAAATCTGCTATTGAAGAGCAGATTCAGCGTGTACAGGATCCAAGCCAGGTTCCTAATTTTCCACAGGCTGTACGTGATTCAACAAAATAACGGATGATCTGTTTTGATCTCCCATTTTCGCTTGGGGGTTACTGATTATTTGGCATTTTAGTTGAATAAAATTCACGAAAAACATTTTTAAAGCCCGATCCATCAAATGACGGACCGGGCTTTTGTGCTGATATCTGTCACTGATTTCAATAAATGCCAAGTTGTCAGTGATTGATGTCAGTTGAATTGACGAGTTAAACATTTGAATTATAATGGCTTACAAAATATTGAATTTTTGGTCGTCAATGAGTGTTAAATAAATGTCCTGATAACTGGACAAAACAGGTGATTGACTGCTTTGGCATATTTTCTGTAAAGAATGGCTTACAACGTTAAACTATTGTCTAATTATAAAATAAAAATTGAAATGGCAGAACTAAAAGGAAAAATCCTTGCTGGCAAAGTATTGGTAGAGCCGCAGCAAGCAGTTACAAAAACAGCCGGTGGTATTATCATCCCTGACTCGGCGAAAGAGAAGCCCCTTGCAGGCAAAGTTGTGCTTGTGGGAATCGCGAAAAAAGATGAAACCATGGAAGTTAAAGCTGGCGATACGGTTTTTTATGGCAAATATTCGGGAACTGAGCTTACAATTGATGGCAATGACTATCTGTTGATTTCACAGTCGGATGTTCTTTTTATCGCTTAATTGACTAATTTAATGATCATTATTTAAAAAGATTGAACAATGGCAAAAGAGATTAAATTTAATATCGAAGCCCGCGAAAGGCTGAAAAAGGGTGTTGATCAGCTTGCGGATGCTGTAAAAGTAACATTAGGCCCTAAAGGTCGCAATGTAATTATTGAAAAGAAATTTGGTGCACCTCAGGTTACCAAGGACGGTGTAACCGTGGCTAAGGAGATTGAATTATCAGATGCATATGCTAATATGGGTGCTCATCTTGTTAAGGAAGTAGCATCAAAAACCAGTGACGATGCTGGCGATGGTACTACAACTGCAACTGTTCTTGCACAGTCAATTATTAGTGTTGGGTTGAAGAATGTTACAGCAGGCGCTAACCCAATGGATCTGAAAAGAGGAATTGACAAGGCAGTCATTAAAGTTGTTGAAAGCATTAAAGCCCAGGCTCAAACTGTTGGCGATGATTACAGCAAAATTGAACAGGTTGCCCGTATCGCTGCAAACAATGATGCTGAAATTGGCAAGCTTATTGCTGAGGCAATGGAGCGTGTTCATAAAGAAGGCGTTATTACAGTCGAAGAAGCAAAAGGTACTGAAACTTATGTAGATCTTGTTGAAGGTATGCAATTCGACCGCGGTTATATTTCTCCCTATTTTGTAACCGATACCGAAAAAATGGCTACAGAAATGGAGAATCCATACATTCTGATTCATGACAAGAAAATCGGTTCAATGAAAGAACTGGTTCCCATTCTCGAGGCTACCCATCAGTCAGGTCGTGCTTTAATGATCATCTCTGAAGATATCGAAGGTGAAGCACTTGCAACACTTGTTGTGAACCGTCTTCGTGCAGGACTGAAAGTTTGTGCAGTTAAGGCACCGGGATTTGGCGATCGTCGCAAAGAGATGCTCGAAGACTTGGCAATCCTTACCGGAGGAACAGTCGTTACCGAAGAAAAAGGGATGAAGCTTGAAGATACAACCCTCGAAATGTTGGGTCGTGCTGAAAAATTAACAGTAAACAAGGATACTACTACTATTGTTAATGGTGCAGGCGATGCCTCTAACATTGCAGCCCGCGTTTCTCAGATCAAAAAACAAATCGAAACTACCACATCTGATTACGACCGCGAAAAATTGCAGGAACGTCTTGCAAAACTTTCCGGTGGAGTTGCTGTGCTTTATGTAGGGGCTTCTTCTGAAGTCGAAATGAAAGAGAAGAAAGACCGTGTTGATGACGCACTTCATGCCACAAGGGCAGCTGTTGAAGAGGGTATTGTTCCCGGAGGTGGCGTTGCCTATCTCCGTGCTATTTCTGTTCTTGAAGGGCTTGTAGGGGACAACGAAGATGAAACAACCGGTATTGAAATTGTGAAACGGGCAATTGAGGAACCAACCCGTCAGATTGTTTTCAACGCAGGACTTGAAGGCGCTGTAATTGTTCAGAAAATCAAAGAAGGTACAGGCGATTACGGTTATAATGCACGTCTTGATATATTCCAGAATCTTTTCGAATCAGGTGTAATTGATCCTGCAAAGGTTACTCGTGTTGCTTTGGAAAATGCTGCTTCAATTGCCGGCATGTTCCTTACTACTGAGTGTGTCCTTGTTGAAGAGAAAGAAGATAAACCAGCAATGATGCCTCCTGGTGGTATGGGTGGTGGTATGGGTGGAATGATGTAATATTTTAACCCTAATATATATCAACCGTACCGGTTGAATCTTGTAGAGACGCACTGGTGTGCGTCTCTACTCATTTATATTCTGTCTCTAACTGATTAATAATCATTTTCCTGCAGCCACAACAGCTATTTCTGAATTTGCGATGGCTGACCATTTGCGCGCTAGTTTGATTTCATCCCTAAGATTCAGACTATCATAGTTGGAATTATACAACTCCAGAATTAGTTCCGGGTTTTGGTGGTCCCATTCAGTAAAGGCTAATTCAAGTTTCTCCGTTATTTTTTGACTACTTGCACCATTATTGACAACCCTGTTAGTGTCGATGAAACGACATTTTTTCATTTCAGTCAAAATGACTTCTTTCGCTGTTTCAGTTTCCGTAGTTTTCCGGACGAAAAAAAGCTTGTGAGTCATGCTATCAATTCCTATCGCAGTCTGATCCCACTTATCGTAATCTGAAATTTTACAACTGTTCTTTGCCGCCAGGTCAAATAGCGTTTGTAAAAATTGTCTCTCTTTTGTTCTCTTTTTTTTGTTGATAATCATTATAGGAATTACACATAGTAATAACATGATCAGCAGTATGATTGGTGATTCTAAATCCATTTTATTGATATTTTGTATAATTATTGAAAAAACATGGCATTATAATACCACGACGGTTAAATTATTTAATTGATTTTTCCGGTATTGATAGAGGAATATGAACGGATCTTGCTTTACCAAAAATAGTGGAAGGGGAATATAATGTCCGTTGGCCGAAAGCTATCAAAGATATTTTTAGGGAATATCCGACATGTTGTTGAGTTTCTTGACAGAATTAATTCGATCGCTTTATTAAATTTCCAGAAGGTTGAGAGCCTGTTCTTTGTAGGAAAAGAGAATGGATTAAATCCGGTAACAACTTTTTCAGAAAGTGATAAGGGGTGCTGTAAAATAGCAGAACTAAATGCCGAAAAATCTAATTTATTGGATGATTGAGTGTGAACATTTACCTCCGGCAAGATATTTGTTTTGTAGTTGCCCGAGAATAAGCTATACAGAACAACTAAAGGTAATAATACTGCTATTTTTAAAATCTTTTTCACGTTATAAAGACACAAAAAAAGATGGCTCAAATTTAGAGCCATCTTTTTTGTTATTATTCAGTTATTAAGCACTTTGCAAATATAAGGCTTGTCAATTAAACCTGCAGGGAAGTTTTAGTACTAAGGGCGGTTCGACCGAACACTTTTTACTTGTTGCCTCTTCCCAGGTTTTGAATCAAGTAATTTTCTTCCAGCTATTGTCTGCAAGCATCCGTTAGCAAGCAACGATTTACCGGTTGCCATATACCGATTGCCATTAGCAAGTTGCCAGTTATCAGCCGCCATTTGTATAACATTCGCATTTAATGTATTAATCTTCATAATCCCTTATTTTAATTCCAGTGATATAGCCCCTCAATTAATCTTTCCTGTTTTTCTTCATCCGATAAGGCATTATATTTTTGAACTTCAGCCTCATAAGCTTGTTGCTTCTTTGTCTCCGCCTCCTTAAGCCTTGTTCCATAAATTCGTTCAATTTTGTCGTTTAAAAATTTATTGGCTACTGTCGGGAATAACTCCAGTAATAACTCCTCTTTCTCATTTGAAGCAAGTTTCACATTCTCGCCATATTGAGGGAATGACGGATTTGGTTGTTTTTCGTAGTTGGCAGTGTTGTAAGGAACCTCTTCGCGCGTACCTGCAATTTTCTCACGAAAATCGGGATCAACCGGGATAGGTGTCTTACCGTATGATCCTTTTACAAGATTGACAAACTGGTTTGAGTTATTGCTGTAAAATGGCTTCCCGTTTTTTTCATCTATTACACAATTAACTGCCTGTGCTCCTACAATCTGGCTGGTTGGAGTTACAAGAGGGGGGCAACCGGCCGCTAAACGCACTGTTGGGATAACCTCGAGTACACGCGGTAGTAAGTCTTCCGACTTCAACTGTTTCAATTGCGATAACATATTGGTGTACATTCCACCCGGAACTTCAGCAAATTTTACCTTCTCATCAGGATCAGGAAAATTAAAGTATTTCTCTATCTTTCCGCACACCTCCATCAGACTTTCTTCCTGGTCGGCTTTGGCATATTCAATTGCTTCGTCGAAAAGTTTGTCAATTTCAGCAGGTAGCTGATCCTTTGTAATGTCAAATTCGATGGGGAATATTTTATAGCTGTCGGCATCTGCCATCTCAACACGTATATCTTTTAGGATTTTATTAATCCGGACGACTGCATCCAGGTTTATACCAGTTTCTATCCCTAACTTGGTGCAGAAAATCTGAACTAATTCAAACGACGGTGCTGCCGGACCTCCCGAAAAGTTGAGAATAGCGGTGTCGAGGATGTCTACTCCATTAATAATTGCCGATAATGCCGATGCAAGTCCAAAACCCGGAGTACAATGAGTATGGAAATCAATAGGGATTTTAATCGATTTTTTTAATTCCCGAATGATTTGACCGACTTTATGGGGTGGAATTAATCCTGCCATATCTTTCAGAGTAATCATATCGGCTCCCATTGCTTCAAGTTCTTTTGCCATTTTTACAAAATAGTTGTTTGTAAAAATAGCTTTAGGGAGTGGTTTACCTTTTAATCTGGCCAAAAACCTGTCCTTACGAGTAAATTTAGGGTCTACGGTGTAGCAAACCACACAGTCTGCCAGGCCTCCGTTCTCCTTTACATATTTAACAGTCGACCGGATATTGCTTGTGTCATTCAAAGCATCAAAAATTCGCATGATTGATATTCCCGATTGAACCGCATTCCTGTTAAAACCTTCAATTACCTCTTCGGGGTAAGGATTGTACCCGAATAGATTGCGACCACGTGACAGTGCAGTGAGATGGGAGATGTTACCGATCTCTTTTTTGATCTTCTCAAGCCGCTCCCAGGGATCCTCATTGAGGAAACGCATAATCGAGTCGGGTACTGCACCCCCCCAAACCTCGAGCGCGTAAAATCCTGCCTCTTTATAAATTGGCAGAACCCGCTCAATCTGTGATTGTTGCATACGGGTTGCAAAAAGAGATTGCTGACCATCCCTTAAAGTGACGTCTCTTATAAGTAATTTTGGATTCATCGTAAATAATCTTTACTTGATTTTTTGCAAAATTCGGCATTAAAATTGGTTTATTTGAAATATATGGACAAAAAGTCTAAAAATTAACATCAATTTAAACTCATTCTGATCAGTCAGGAGAATGAGTTGGGATCTGGAGTTAAATCGTCAATGGAAGTGTTTAAGATAGTGGAATTTCTGAAGGTCTAAATTTCGTCAAACATGGTGCAGGCAACCTGTTTTTTAGCATGCCGAACCACTGTTCCTTTTTTATTTGGAATAATTTGTTCATCTTTGGCAAACCTAGGATTAGTTAATAAGAGGATAATTTTATAGATTAATTTAAAAGATTATTTAATGATTTTTCTATTTGAAATCGCGGCTGAAGTGTCGTATCTTGAACTTTTAATGAAGGGCGGATGGTTAATGATTCCCTTGTTCCTTCTCTCATTTATTGCCATTTATATATTTTTTGAACGGTATTTTTATATTAAGGGACAGAAGAGGGCAGATTCAAGTTTTTTTGAGCGCTTGAAGGATCTTGTACGGGAGGGAAAGATAGATGCCGCAATGGCCCTTTGCTCTGCAACCGATAGTTCTGAGTCCCGTATTCTTAAGAAAGGAATACAGAATCTTGGTAAACCGTTACGCGATATACACGAATTAATGGAGATGGAGGGCAAGCTGGAGGTTTATAAATATGAAGGAAATATGTATTTCCTTGGTGTAATTGCCGGCGTTGCTCCAATGATGGGATTTATTGGTACCATATCTGGGGTAATAAAGATATTTTATAATATTTCTCTTGCTGATAATATTAGCATCTCGTTAATATCCGGAGGTCTATATGAGAAGTTGATCACCTCGGGAGTAGGTCTTAGTATTGGCATCCTTGCGTATGTTTCCTACCATTATCTTAATAATAAAGTGAATAAGATGGTTCAGAAATGGGAGTTACAGGGGGTCAGGTTTATTGATCTGATTAATAACAATTAGCTATGAATTTAAGAAGTGCAAAAAAGCATGACTTTGAAATATTTTCAAATTCTTTCAGTGATATCATGTTTTTTTTGATGCTGTTTTTTTTGATTGCTTCTACAATGATCACGCCGGGAACGATCAAGCTGATCCTTCCTCAGGCAAATCAGACCCAGTCGATGAATAAACCACCAAAAGAAATTGCGATTTCGGTGACCAAGGATTTGAAGTACTACATCAACAATAAACAGGTTCAGTTTTCTGAGATAGAGCCTGAATTGCGGAAAGAGAAGAAGGCAAATGTAGACGTTCATGCAATAGTACGTTGCGACAATACGATTGCTGTGCAGTCGTTGGTTGATGTATTACAGATAGGAAGTAAGGTGGAGATGAAGATGGTTTTGGCTACATCGCGAAAAGAAAAGACGAATTAATAATGGACTTTCTTACTGTTTTCATCCTCTCCATCGGGCTTTCAATGGATAGTTTTGCTGTCTCCGTTGGTTGCGGTCTTACCGAGCAAAAGATATCCTTCTCCCATGCTGCAAAGATATCTTTTTCACTTGCCTTTTTTCAGGGGTTTCTGCCGGTATTAGGTTGGTATATGGGTACTGAAATACGTGAATATGTTCAGGAGGTTGATCATTGGATCGCCTTCTTTCTCCTCCTGTTTCTCGGTGGGAAAATGATTATTGAAAGCATGAAATCGAATGAGCAGGATGAAATGTCTGATATATATTCCTGGAAACATATCCTAACCCTTTCAATTGCAACAAGTATCGATGCTTTGGTCGTCGGTTTCTCCTATGCTTTGGCTTCAACCAGCAATATCTTTAGCGGCGCATTGATCATTGGAGCAGTTACCTTTTTTTTCGCAATGCTTGGAATAAGAATTGGAAAGGATGTAGGCTACTCCTTCGGGCCTAAGGTGGAATTGTTAGGCGGAATAATACTGATAGGGATCGGGATTAAGATATTAATTCAGCATCTGATGACCGGCGTGTAAAATACTTCGACACTTATCACATTATTTTTTAATCAAACCCTCCAGTTGAGAATAGGCCTGGTCCAAACCTTTGATAAAATCAGTCTTTAGTTGACGGTAATGTTGCTTAACCAGTTTTGGATTGTCTTTCCCGTCTGGATGACAAGCCCGGTCAAGTATCGAATTATTAAGTGTAACAGCTTGTTCAATGATTGACAATACCGTTGTATCCTTTTTATCATCAAATGTTTCGAGTAAGTCAATACAATCACCAATCAGTTGGGTTGACATGAACTCAATCTCTTTTTTCAAACGTCTTAAAGTTGCCATAGTATTATTTTTATTGTTACAGAACCTCTTATTTTAATTAAGGCTGGCGTTGCCAAACCGAAGTATACCTCTTTAGAAAGCGGAGGTTTTCCTTGTTTTCTTTTTTAGTTTATCTTTAAGTTTCTGAGCTTCGAGTTCTTCGTCGATAATTTTTTTGTTGAATGCTTTTTGAGTAGGCAAAGCCCAGTCATCCTTGTTATCCCAGTTTGAACGAACCTTCACCACACTAAGATAGTACATCACCTCCTCGGGTGGTATTCTCTTCTTGAGATTACCGGTATCCCATTTCCCGTTGTTATTTCTGTCAAAAATAGCCTTAATAAGGTATTTTTGTGGTTCAAGATATTTAAACGTTACTGTACCGTCTTTTAACATCGGTTGCGATTGAATGACCCTTTCTTTATTGTCATCTGATAGAAGCTGTATTATAGTTGGGACGGTAACGTTCTTAATATTGAGAATGATTTTGCCGTAATGTTCTTCTTCCTGAGTTTTAAAAGGTTGTTTAACCTCAGCGGAGTAAGTTTTGTAGATAGTAATTAAAGCGGTTGAATCGATTTTAAGGTTGTATTCTGTTGCAAATTTCCATGGGTAGGATAGCAGATAGCGACGTCGGTTATGGATGTCGGGAGTAAGTTTAAACGATACAGGTTTAAAAGTAGTATCTTTCTTTTCGAACAGGGCAATCATACACGAATCAAAAGATGCAATAGGCTCCGGTGATTCAATCCTAAGCGTATTGAATGGATCAAATCCTTGTTTAGCATTGGTGGAGAGCTGAACCGATTTATTCTCTTTTTCAATCTTCCGTCGCTCCTTTCGTTTGTTTTTATTTGCCTGGGTAAGGTCGGTGTAAAAGAGTCTTATGGTATCTCTTTTTACATAGAACTCCTTTAGGCTGTCCTGCTGAAGATACGAGAGCCTAAATATCAGGGTATCCTTATTATAAGCCATTGAATCGGTCAGCCAGATCCTTATCGAATCAGATTTGGCCGACATTTCAGTGTATTTCCACCCTTTTTTGGCCTCAAAATTTAAAGGCTCAATGTTAAAGGTATCTGCCACAGATTGGGTAAATGTAAGATCGACAACCTTACGGGTAGGATGGGTGTATTTGTCAAGCCGAAGATCAAAGTAATATTCTCCAAAACGGAGAAGGTATAGCGGATCGGGAGAAAATCTTGTTTTACCAAATACAACGAGTGTATCCGGTCCTGATATAGTCGTATCCCTTTGCGGAAAAAATTTGGCTGAGGGTATGACAAAATGATCAAGAAAGGAGATAGAGTCAACCCCGGTTGTATATTTCAGATTATTGTCCAAATCACTGAGTCCGTAGACCTGAAAACTATCAGCTGGAAGATTGGTGACTGCGAAAAATCCCTGATGATCGGTTTTAGCGATGTAATCCGGCCTTGTTTTGGTCACAAGTGTATCGGAGTGGCCACGGTAGAGCAGTACGTAAGAATTGGGAATGGGCTCCAGGTTAAAGGCATCTTTTACGAATCCACAAATTCTTAATGTATCGAACTGAGAACCGGTAGAGAAGGCAAGTCTCAGATTCCGCAGCGGATTTTTTTCGTTGTTGTCTGCTATTCCGTCTTTAAAATCGAGGGAATAAGTTGTGTTTGGCTTTAGCTTTTCATTTAAATCGACGATCAGCGATTTTCCTTTTGTCCGGAATATCGGTTTTTTGGTGGTGGGTGGAGAAACTGTAAATTTCTCGTTAAGCCCTTCAGCAAGAATGAACTCGTCAAACGTTAGCTTGATTTTCTGATCCGTAAAATTTCGCTGCTCATTGGCGGGTAAACTTCGTAGAATACGGGGAGGAATCGTATCTCTTAATCCGCCTGAAGGCATTCCAATGTTTGCACATGAGGTGAAAAAGGAGAAATAACCAATTACAATAACAACAAGAAGAAGTATTTTATTTGCCAAACTGTTTTAACTTTTTGAATTTTCCGAATTACAAAATTACAAAAGTTCAATTAAAACATATTGTAATAATCGAAGTAGGAATCGATATAACTCTCTTTTGACTGATAATCGAGAAAAGGTTTACCGGTGGCTTTCATGTAATCCTCCAATTCTGAATCGATGATTTCACTTCCCTTGATTGTGGCGTCGGAATAATCGATAGCAAGTTTGCTGAGATTGACGAAGGATGGATCATTGATCACTGAGATTTCATCGATATTTATTCCGTCTTCCGAAATTTTATTAGCCATATTGCTATTCAGCGGAGTATTAAACTTGTCGTTGTAGACTGAATAGATAATTTTCGCGTTGGCAAACAGGGGATTATCTTTGTATGTTTTCTTTACAAAAAGAGGAACCATTCCTGTAAACCAGCCATGACAGTGAATAATATCAGGCGACCATCGTAATTTAATCACTGTTTCGAGGACACCCCTTGCAAAGAATATAGCCCGTTCGTCATTATCATCAAACTCAATTCCCTCATCATTCGTCGTTGCGAATTTTCTTTGAAAATAATCTTCATTATCAATAAAGTAGACCTGCATGCGCGCTGCCTGGATAGAGGCAACCTTAATGATTAGCGGGTGATCATTGTCATTGATGACTAAGTTCATTCCTGAAAGACGAATCACTTCATGGAGCTGGTTCCTTCTCTCATTGACACACCCGAACCGGGGCATAAATGTGCGGATCTCTTTCCCTCTTTCCTGGATACCCTGAGGAAGGTATCTTCCAATCTCAGAAATCTCAGATTCAGGCAGGTAAGGAGCGATTTCCTGTGAGATAAACAAAACCTTCTTTTTTTCCATTGCAATACTTAAATGTTTTGCAAAAATATATAAAATATACTGAATATTCAATCATTAGGCCGATTGTATTCTTGCGCAATGAACCCTAACCTTTCATTGTGTTTAGATATTTTGTTACTTTGCAATCTGTTTCTTTATATCAATGGAGCTTTTTACAAAAATTTCAACATTGCAGGAGGCGCTTAGTGCCTTACATGCAAAGGGGTTTACAATTGGATTTGTTCCTACAATGGGAGCGCTTCACGAAGGTCACTTGTCACTGGTAAAGCAGGCTTCAGGAATGGCCGATATCGTGGTCGTTTCGATTTTTGTCAACCCTACCCAGTTTAACGACAAAAACGATCTTGCCAACTATCCCAGAACTCTGGAATCGGATATGGAATTGCTTAACGGACATGGTTGTGATTATATTTTTTCACCCACCGTTGAGGAGATGTATCCTGTTGAGGATACCCGCATTTTTGAATTCGGAAATCTTGCTACTGTAATGGAGGGAGAGTTTCGTCCCGGACATTTTAATGGTGTTGCACAAATAGTTAGCAAGCTTTTTGATGTCGTCCTTCCCGATTTTGCCTTTTTTGGAAGGAAGGATTTTCAACAATTGGCAATCATAAAGGAGATGGTCAGGCAAATGAAATATCCGATAGAAATCGTGCCGTGCGAAATCGTTCGTGAAGAGGATGGGCTGGCGATGAGCTCACGTAATAAATTGCTCCTGCCGGAATATCGTAAATGCGCACCAATGATCTATCAGACCCTCAGGAAAGCAAATGATCTTGCAAAAACAAAATCTGTCGCAGAAATAAAGGAGATCGTTCGGCGAGAAATTAATGCCACTCAATTACTTGAAGTAGAGTATTTCGAAATTGTCGATGATACAACCCTGGTAGCGGTGAAGAGTTGGACCGAGCCCGGAATTAAGGTAGGTTGCATTGCAGTTTTTGCCGGTAAGGTTAGGCTGATCGACAACATTATTTTTAACATTAATTAAGAATAAAATGTTTATAGAAGTATGTAAATCCAAAATACACAGGGTAACTGTCACTGGGGCAGATCTGCAGTATGTTGGAAGTATCACCATCGATGAAGATCTTATGGATGCGGCGAATCTGATCGAAAATGAGAAAGTCCAGGTTGTAGATATTCATAATGGAGAACGGTTCGAGACTTATGTAATACGCGGGGAGCGGGCAAGCGGAGAAGTTATTCTTAATGGCCCTGCAGCACGAAAGGTAGCGGTCGGCGACATCATAATTATTGTTTCATATGCCTCCATGGATTTTGAGGAGGCCAAACAGTTTAAACCCCGAATAATTTTTCCCGATACGGAGACGAACAGGTTGGTTTGATCAAGGCAGTACCCTGCGTTAATGCTCTGACCCTTTCAGGGTAAAACGCCCTGAAAGGGCATTAGAATTTAGCATAGGGCAGAGCCCTATGCGATTGCGAACGAATATTTATCAACGCCCTGTAAGGGCAAAATAAATCAACCATGTCAAAAACCAAAACCACCTACGTTTGTCAGAGTTGCGGGGCGCAGTCGCCAAAATGGATTGGAAAATGTAATTCCTGTGGCGAATGGAACACCTTTTTGGAGGAGATCGTTGTTGAAAGGAGCAATATCTCAACTTTTCAGTCAAAGGAGATCTTAAAGCCTCTGTTGCTCTCCCAGATCGATCTTAATCTGCAGGAGCGGATTGTCACCGGTAACGGAGAATTTGACCGGGTTATTGGTGGTGGACTCGTACCGGGAGGATTGATCCTTCTTGGTGGTGAACCCGGAATCGGTAAATCGACGCTTGTCCTTCAGATCGCGCTACATCTGACCCAATTGAAAGTCTTGTACATCTCAGGCGAGGAGAGTCTTCAACAGTTAAAAATGAGGGCCAACCGCCTGAGCACAAAGCAGTCGGGATGTCTTTTTTTGTGCGAGACGTCACTCGAAAATATCCTTTCGCATCTCGAATCGGAGAAGCCCGATCTGGTGATCATCGATTCTATCCAGACGGTATCTACCGAGCTTGCTGAGTCCTCGCCGGGTAGCGTGACTCAAATCAGGGAGTGCACTGTTGGGATCATGAAGGTTGCAAAGCTGAAACAGATCTCTGTTATACTGATTGGCCATATTAACAAGGAGGGGAGTCTTGCCGGACCAAAGGTGCTGGAGCACATTGTCGATACGGTGCTTCAGTTCGAGGGTGACCGGAATTATCTTTACAGAATATTGCGGTCGGTGAAGAATCGTTTTGGATCGACCTCTGAATTGGGGATCTTCGAAATGCGCCAGGATGGATTGCACGAGGTGATTAACCCATCGGAGATGCTGTTATCGTCGCACAACGACGGGTTAAGCGGAACTTCAACAGCAGCAACAATCGAAGGGATGCGTCCGTTTTTGATTGAAGTGCAGGCCCTGGTGAGTTCGGCAGCATATGGCAATCCACAGCGTTCGGCCACAGGTTTCGATCTTCGAAGGATGAACATGTTGTTAGCCGTACTCGAAAAGCGGGCAGGCTTTAAGCTGATGACCAAGGATGTTTTTCTGAATATTGCCGGTGGTTTGCGTGTCGATGATCCTGCCATGGACCTTGCAGTGATTGCTGCAGTCCTCTCCTCGAACTTTGATGTGGCAATTGACAAACAGATTGCATTCGCGGGTGAGGTGGGCCTTACGGGCGAGATAAGACCTGTTAACAGGATTGAGCAGCGCATTGCTGAGGCCCAGAAACTCGGATTTAAGGAGATCTACCTCTCAAAGTATATCAAAGGTGTCGATTTTGCACGCTTTGAAATTAAAATCCACCAGATCGAACGGGTGGAGAAGATGATCAGGACATTGTTTTCCTCCTAAAATTGTTAGTAGTACTGCGACGCATGGTCTTTTTGGCCTGGTAATATCAATCGGGCTGGTGACTAATTCATGACCTGTGAATTTTATTAGCAGATATTAAGGGATTTCAGGGGGTCTCCTGCACGCTGGATCGACATCACACCGTTTCGGTACGCCATCGCATGTTCGTGGTCTCTTATTCCATATCTGTTTTGCTTATTCGCATATCCGGGCTGTGCTATCGCATGTCGGAGGTGTGCTATCGCATGTCTGAGGTGGAATAGCGCATATCAGAGGTGTGTTATCGCATGTCGGAGATGGAATAGCGCATGTCGGAGGTGGATTATCATATATCGGAGTTGGACTATCGCATGTCAGAGTTGTGTTATCGCATGTCAGAGATGGAATAGCTCAAGGTATTGTTTAAGGGCGATTGAAAATCGCCCTACCCAGATGGCCGGGTAAGATGTGAGCTGGTGACTAATTCAGGGACAGCCACCTGTCACCTGCTCACTATTTTAATTGGATCACTATTTCAAACAAAAAAAGCCCTCCGTGCGGAGGGCTTTTAATATGATCGTAATTATCGATAAATCGATTACATAGTTCCAAGAAGTTGCATTTCTTTGTCAGTTGTAATACCGGCAACACCGTCAAGAACACTCCAAACAGCAGGAACGATACCAGCAGCAGGAGCAAGCAGGAATGTATTGTTCAATCCAGGAATAGTTGACATAGCAGCAGTAGGACATAAGTCAATGTCAATCATCAAAGAAGCGAACCCTGCAGGACCATATGTTGTATTATATGCGTGTACATAAGGTTTTAATCCCATCAACTGTGCACAAGTAAGTGTAGCTTCCTTGTAAGGTAAAGTACCTGTCTGAGCAATCGGAGCAGTACCACTACCAGATAACAAGTTGCCATGGATCTGGATATCAATTGCCATTGCAGCAGCATTGGCAAGAAGGGTATAACCTGTAAGATTCAAGGTAGACAAACCAGTTGTTTTAGCAACGTTACTGTTTCCAACAAGATTCAAGACCTGAAGTTTGTTCAAATTTGGTGTTGTCAAAGAAGCCAAAATTGGATTGTTGGTGATAGACAGGTATGAACCTGGTCCGCCATTACCCAATGTTGAACCTTCGAACTCCATATGATTTAACGTAAGGGTTGCAAGAGTAACAGCATTGTCCAAATAGAATGAGTTAATGATACCAGCTGAACTAACATCTGTCAACTTTGGAAGAGTACCAATATTAACTGTGTTCATGATACCTGTCAGCCACAAATGTACAAGATTGAAGTTACCGGTTGTTGTTCCGTTACCTAATGAATAAACTCCAGGAGTTGCAACACCAAATGCTGTTGGTAAAGCTGTATTTGTAGGATCATTGTTATTAATAGTTCTCCACTTGGTAACGTCACCGTCACTTGCTCCATTGATAATGGCAGTAGTCAAAGTTGTATAAGGGCTAAGATCAACTCTTTCAGTAGCATGACCTAAGGTCAGTTTTTGAATAACTTTAAGATAAGGGTTAGCACCTGTTCCGGCAGAACCTTCAGGAATAGTACCTCCATAGTTAAAGCTTAACCATTTGTAAGAAGCAAGGGTAAGGTCTAAAGTTTCAGGAGCATTTAAAGTAGAACCGGCTGCACCTTGCCACATAGGAATGGTAAGAACCTGGTCGCCTCTGATGTTAACTGCAACAGCTGAATTCCAAACTGGTAACTGTACATCACATGCAGCAGCAACCCAAGCTGTTAAAGGACCAGAAGTTTGTAAACCTGAAAGATTTACTAAGGTAGCGGTACCAAGAAGAGGACCGGTTCCGGATGCGATTGTAACAGGGCCAGCAGAAGTTGTTGCAGCAGGAAGAAGAATAGAAGTTGCAACAGCAGCGTCGATTTCGATTCCGGCAGCGGTATAAGCTACAGTACCTAAAGTAATAGATGTAGCGCTATTTGCGGTAAGCCAGTGAATCTGACCGTCTCCGGCTACTGTATTGTCTGCATCAGCTGGAAGACCAAAAACAATTGAAGTAGTTCCTGTAGAATTCCAGGTAACTGTACCGTCAACCGGAACTGCAGGAGTACCATCGCCAATAAAAGCGCCAACAGAAACATTTGGGAAATTAATAGTACCAGTTCCGTTTGGAGAAGCATGAACTGACTGGTCAACCAAAATCAGGTTTTGTCCTACAGTTGTAACATAAGATACATACATACCTGGATAGTCATATTTAAATGTACCACCAACGGTTGTAATGGCTTCATCCTTTACGTCATTCAATAAAACAGTGTAATCGCCAACAACAAAAACCAGGTTGTTGATTTCAACATCTGCAGCTTTTGCACTTACGATTAACACCCAGTGAGGAGCGCCCGGTGTAGGGTCAAGTGTAATAGTACCCCAAATTGGACCGGAAATAGGATCCCACATAGTCCAACTCCACCAGCCGTCGATGTTCGAAACAGTTTGTGGATTCACACCAATAACAGCAACGATATTATTTAAAGTAGTTTTCAAAAGAGCAATGTCAGCTACAGTTGTGATGTCCTTGGTATTAACGCTTACGTTACCATTAACAATAACACCTTGTTGTGCAATTTTATTTGACCAGTAGATCAGATCTGCATGGTTCCTGATGGTAACATCTTCGTTGATCATGGCATTCGATTTCAACAGAATATCGAGTTTACCATTGGCAAGAGCCAAATTAGCGGTTAACGCGTCAACAGCTGCTTTTGTATAGTCTTCTGTTGTTTTGGCAGCAATCAGTTTATCAACAATAGTTTGCAGGGTAGCAACATTTGTTGCATTTAAGCCATTTGCCCATTGTTTATATGCGTCAAGTGCTTGTTGTGTCGATTGGTCGCCAGCAAGAATTTTTGCTGTCAATAAATGAACAATACTATCAGATGATGCTTTCTGAGCTTTTGTCAGCGCGATAACCTGTTGGTTAATCAGGTTAACAATAGCTGTTTGAGCGTCCTGAACTTGTTGTGAAGTGGCAGCCAAATTCAATTTTGTTTGCAGGTCAATCAATTTTTGTTTGAAGTCTGCATTGACACCATTCTGAGCTGTGATAAAAGCGCCAAGATCTACCGCAAGTTTGTCTACAACAACTTTAGTAGCAGCACCTGTAGTAGCAATAGAAGTAACTGCAGCACTGATATTGGTAACTCTTTTGCCTACAGCAGCCAATGAATCGGCCAGCGCCTTGAATGATCCGGCGAGACCTGATGTAATTGTTGCAGGTAATGCATTAATTGAGGACTGCAATGCAGCGATAGTAGCAGTTTGCGTAGCAATAGTCTGCTGCAATGTACTGATGGCAGTAACTGATGCTTGTAGTGCACTGATCTGATCCTTTAGAGCCTGGAAGTCATCAGCGTACTTGTTACATGAGGAAAAAAACAGGGCTAACATAAATACGCCCAACAATAGTCTTTTCATTTTTGATTTTTTTTAATTAATAAATGGAAATAAAAGAAGCACTTTAATTTTAATTCGTACAAAGTTCAAATAAATGCAAGGGGTAAAAAACCCGATAACCTGCATATTCTAATATTTGGTCAAATATAGGAATAATATGTCATTATTGACGGATAAGCTGTAAATAAATGGTATTATTCAACAATTTCGACCAGTTCGCCCATTACGGGAAGTTGGCTGTTTGATCTGCGGATTTTAAATAATTCATAACTGTTTAAATTAGTGATAATGAGTAATGTATATATAATAGTGTGATGTTTATTTAACTATGTCAATTATTATAGTGTATCGTATTTGTTTCTCAATTCATATAGATGTGTTCTTGAGGCTGATAGCCTTATCCCGCTATATGGAGGGATAAGCTGGCAGTCTCTGGTCTTAAATTCAACCGAACCAAGATAATTAAGGTTCAGTATAGCCGACTGATTGATCTGTATAAACTTTTGTTTTCCCATTAATTCAATGATCTCTTTGGCGTTTGTACCTGCCCTAAGCTTTATTTCGCTCATGTCGGTCAGGATCGCCTTCCATCCCGGTTTATCCTGTGGCTGGTCTCTGATACATTGAAGAAGAATGATATTATTCTTGTCCATAAACCTTAGACCGATCGGAGTGGGAAGTGAAATGATTTCCGACATTCCCTGCGATACCGGTATAAAATTTACCGGTGGTTCACTCTTCCGTTTTTGTTTAAACCTTTCAATTACGCTTCTCAGTTCTTCGTGTGTAACTGGTTTGAGGATGTAATCAAAGGCTGCCTCACGCAAACCCTGCAATAAATATTTATCGAATACCGTGTAGAAAACTACGCTGAACATTTGTTTTCTTGATTTACGGACCTCTTCGAGCAGTTCAAAACCTGTCTTTACAGGCATCTCAATATCCATAAACACCAAATCGAGGTCTTCCTTCATCAGCAGGGCTTTCGATTGGTTGTATTTCGAACCGCATCCCTGTAACTGTATTTCCGGGAAAAACCCAAGGTGTTCTTTAAGTGCAAAAACAAACTCCTCGTCATCGTCGATTATGACTGTTTGAATTTTATCAAATCCATTCATCACTTCTTCTTCTCATTTTCGATAAAACGGGTGAGCTCCATTTTGCATCATAAAGCTGAAATTTTGCTGCAACATACTCCTTTACCGCTTCAAATCTGTTTTACCCTACCTTTTTAAAAAAATATTTTTCTTTTTTTTATTCCATGTCATGAGAAGGAATTGTAGGCTATATGATGTTGGTAGGCGATTTTTTTCAATGTTGATTAATCAGTCTTGCTATCGTACTTCCCAATTATGCGTTGTGATAAAAACATTTAAATGCCTAAAAGCGGCAGAGCCGCAAAATATTTGTAGCAATAAATAGATTAGTTGAAGCTTAGGTGCAGCGCACCGTAATATCAAAACCTATTGCTCCAAGATATTTCGGTACTCTGCACCTTTTCTACTTATTGCTTTATTGTCTACAAATATCAACGGTGCTCTGCACCTTAAAAAGTTATTTGCTTGCCCACACGAAATGTTAAAGAACCATGAATAGTTTCAGCAATTATTCAATAGAATTCCTGTACGAGTACTTTGTCGGAACTCTGATCTCCACGATGGTTCCTTTGCCATAATCATGGATGTGGGTCGCTTCGTTAATCGAGATTTCTATTTTTTCAACGTTTTCGGAGTTTAACAGATTGATGGTTTGGTAGAGGATTTTCAATCCGGTTCCTTGTCCGGATGCACGGTTTGCTGAGGTTTTATACCCAATTCCATTATCCTGAATCGTTATCTGAAGACCTGCATCGTAGTTTTCTACTTTAATGCAAAGCAATTTTTCACCTGCAAGGGGCATAAGTCCATGTTTGATTGCATTTTCCACGGGGATTTGTATCAGCATGGCGGGGATAAGTTGGGATGTATTTGTCTCTTCATCAATCTCATAGGTATACCGGAACTGATCGGGTAACCTCCATCTTTGAAGGGATATATATCCATTAACTACCTCAAGTTCTTCGGCTAAGGGGATTGCGGTTCGCTCTGTGTTGTCGACCGATCTGCGTGAAAGCATCATCAGGGTTTTCAGTTCTTTTTTAAACGGATGGTCATTATCTGTTTCACCTGTAATTCCGCTAAGGATGTTAAAGAAGAAATGGTGCGACATCCGGTTTCTGATGGTCTCCATTTTTAACAGCGCTATGGTATTCTGCTGATTTTGGAAAGTCGCTTGGGTTTTTTTTCTGTGGATAAGATATAAACAGGATATTCCTGTAAGGCAGAAGATTAAAAATGTGATTATGATGTAAAATATCAACATTTAGAAGAAATGGTTGTCATTCTGTGTAGAGACGCACGGCTGTGCGTCTGAACGGTTGTGCGTCTGAACGGCTGTGCGTAGGATCGATTGTAGAGACGCACGGCCGTGCGTCTCTACAAATATGCGTCTGAACAATCCTAATCATATTCGAATTTTTAAATCCCTAACTGATTCGTATTTGACAAAATTCTGGCCAATAATAAATGTTGTCAATAGGAGCAAAACGAAGTGTAGCGAAGAATCTTAGGATACTGATTGCCATTCCCGGGCAATACTGTTTTTTAGTATTCCCAAAGATCCTGCTCGTAATCAAATATTGACTTTTTGATTCTTTCTGACTCTTTAAATGCATATTCGCCAGCAGCATATTCCTCAATTGACCTGTTGTTATAAAGGTTTTCCTCTTTTACGATATATCCATCGAACCGTCGGGTCAGAAATATATCGTCGAAGCTAAGACTGCGTGCACCATTAAATTCATTGAGTGATTCTTTCTTTGCAAGTATAGGCCTGATCTCGGGATAATATACCCAGAAAAGTCTTTTGCGGACGTAGGTACTGTCTTTAGGGTCCTTTTTAAATACACGGATCGGACAGATTCCGAGAATCCTTACCTGAAGTGTTGACTTTTGTTTGTCGAAATACCAAACTTCTTTGATTTCCAATTGTTTAACCTCGTGTACAGGAATATCTGCCTGTATCACAGAATCGCGGTCGTTACCGGTATTGATATCGGTGACTTTGATCCTTCTTATGGAGTCGCCAAATTGTTGTTTAACCTGATTGTAATTAATCGGCTCTTTGAATTCATTATCCGATAGCTGCGCGTCAAAGGCGGTTATTCTTTTGTCTTCAATCCCTTTTAATAGGATATTAAACAGGTTATTCTTACCCTGTATTTCACGTACGGGATAATAAAAATGCTGATTCGCCTTTTCGCGAAGATCGATGATTCGCCAAACGGTTTTCGACCATAAAGCATCTGACTCTCTGATGATGGGGAGTGGAGCGGGTTTACGGTCGATAGTTGTTCTTTTGTAATAAGCGCCATCAATGACCTGAGCTTTCAAGATATTTTCTGATGTAACTCCTATCAAAACTAACGTAATGATCAAAAATAATTTTTTCATATTAATTAATTTTAAAGCTTATTGGGGGCAAATTACGGGTAGTACCGTCATCGCCCTTAACTACTATGCTCTCAATATATAACCGGCTTCCTGAATTTAATCCTTTCATCAATTCCTTTTGCTCCTGAGAGAAGTGGTTACCTCTGGCTGGCTTGTCGATTATAAAGCCGGCTTTAGTTGTTGATACGACAAAAGAGGTTACGGTAAAGTTCATTTCGAAATCGAAATCGGGAATTTTAGCAAGAACCCCTTGTTGTGCCTCAAGTTCGTTACGGGATATCACCCCCTCAGTTTTATTGGCAACAGATGCAACAGGGTCAGGGACTTTTTTGACGCGGAAAGGTGTAGAACCGATATCTTTCAATGTTCCGTCAATATCTGCTTTTACTGTGATAACCGATTTCTCGCCTACCTTTTCAGGTCTTACGATATAGTTGCCATCCGGTCCTGACTGAATGGTGCCATTTGTAATGGAGACCTTTAAATTATTAGCCGATAAACCGGGTGCAGAAATGGAGACCGGATTGTCGAGGCCGGCATAAAAGACATTCATCTTTGTCGGGGAGATGGTCATGGATGGTTTGGCCACCTCATATTCATGTTTGAAAGGATAATTAATGACTATCCCAGCCGGATTTTTATAATTAATCTGCCCTCTCCATTCTACTTTTCCCTCTTTACCTGCTACAGTCTTGTAAAGTCCGGCATTTTCGCCCGGAACAATTGGCAGGGTGCTTCCACCAACAACAATTACAGGGGTTGCCGTGGTATCGACTGCTGAAAGAAAGACTTTGGCTTCGTAGGTATTACCCTGTAATACATAGTCTGATTTGGAGACGACCTGGGCCTGAAGCTTATTAAATTTAAAGGATGAAGCATCAATCTGCGCGAAAAGGTGGTTGATCACATCCGATTCGGCATTTCGGACATCACTTTGAATTTTTGACATCAGCGTAATTACGGCAATCAGAGGGTACCCTTCAAATTTACTCGATTCCCATGAAGGAGTTTGACCCTCTTTGGGGGGAGGAGCTGAAGTATCGAGACTTTTATTGATTGAAGCGATTAATTCGGTATTGGAGGTGTCGACAAGGGCAAGCAGCGAATTCCGGTAGGATTCAATTGCCTTTTTCAAAACTATACCCCTTTTTTTGGTAATCATGAGTTCTGCCGGATAATTCAGGTCGTCCTTGGAAATAATGTTATCAACATCTCCTTTGGGTCCATCTGCCGCTTTCACAATTAATTCCTTTAAACTGTAAATATAACGGTACAAAGAATCGGAGCTGGCTTTGACTCTCAGCACAGCATTATTGAGTTCTCCGGCTTTTTTTGGATTCTCCTTAGCCGCAGCGCTGAAATCATCGTAAACGCGTTGATTTTTTGCAGTAAAACTCTCGATAGTTTGCATAAAATTATGATTTACCATAACAAAAGCATCCAAAACTGTTTTGTCCACATTAAGTGCCAGCATAGCCGTCAGAACCAGGTACATCAAACTGATCATTCTTTGCCTGGGTGCTTCCGGACAGTATTTTGTTCCCATGTTCGAATTAACCTTTAACGTTCATAGCTCCCAGCATATTCCCATAAACATGGTTTAACGCCTCAAGATTTTTATTGAGCTTTTCTGTTTGCATATGGTAATTTTTAGCCTCCTGTAATGCACCATTGACCAGATCTGTCATTTTCGAATGTCCTTCAAATGCTTCAGCCGATGAGGCAGAGAGCTTTTTAGCATTTTGAAGGTGTAATTCGTAGGATGAATTTAATGCAGACAGGCTGGTATTGACAAGAGAGAGGCTGTTACTGTAATTCTTTGTATGATCGTTAAGGGCATTAAGATCCTTATTTACAGATTCCGTAAAACTTTTATACGATTGAGCCAGTTTGTCACCGGTTGATGCAAGTTGATCGTTTATTTTTTTCGATGATTCGAAGAAGGTCTGTGCAAGATTTTTTGATGAAGAACCTAAGATCTGAGATGACTGATCGTAGGAGTGTACCAGGTCAGTTGTCGATTTTTCGATCGAGTGTGAAGCGCGGGTATTGACATCTTTAAAGACAGACATCGATTCAGAAGCTTCAGAGATATTTTTGACATATTCGTCAGTTGCTAAAGTAGCACTTGAGATATTTGCAATTTCGCTGGCCGTATTGGAGAGGTCCTGAAGCCCCTTTTTTACTTTAGCTAATAATTCGGGTGAAATTTCGGCTTTTTCAAGTACACTTTCCAGCGAAGTTTGTTTGGTAGTGAAGGGGTAGTCGAACTCCTCCTCATCCGGGAGATAATTTTCCTTGAGTTGTGGATAAACTTTTGACCAATCGGGTATTTCAACAGAAGGTTCAAATGCAGAGAAGAAGAAGATTACCACTTCGGTTAACATACCTATCGGAAGAATGATATTTGCGTATGGCCAATGCTGTAATTTAAATAATGCACCAAGAAGAACAACTGACGCACCGATACTATATAAAAAATTCATGTAAGATTTCCACCTTCTTGAATGGGTAAATTCTAACACCGCCATGATTCAAATATTTTTTGTTATCTAATTTTATTATTTGTTTGATTGGAAATCATCTCCAAACGAAGATCGGACACAGCGGAAGCCGACGTATGATTTAGCTGTATCCTGGTATTCAAATGTACGTGTTCCTACCTGAATGAAGTAGGCAATATCTTTCCATGAGCCGCCTCTGATTACTTTTCGTTTCATAGCAGGGGGATCGCCAGGGAGTGCATTTTGTTCAAAATTGGGGTTCAGGTCGTGCATAAAGTTGTAGGAAGACTCATCGTAAGCGGTAATCGTCCATTCGGCAACATTACCGGCCATATCGTAAAGCCCGTAACCGTTGGGGTCATAGGTTGCAACTTTTACAGTTGTTTTACCTCCGTCGTCACTGTAATTTCCACGCATTGGTTTGAAATTTGCGCAACATTCACCAGATTTGGATCGGGTATAATATCCACCCCAGGGGTACATTGAATTGGTTAACCCCCCGCGTGCTGCAAATTCCCATTCGGCTTCGGAAGGTAAGCGGTAATCCTGTACTGCAACATCACCTTTACCCGCGAGTGCGGCATTTTTAAAGTTTGTACGCCACATGCAAAATGCCTTTGCCTGTTTCCAGGTCACACCAACCACAGGGTAATCGTCAAATCCCGGATGTGAAAAGTATTTGTTGGTTAATGGATCGTTAAAAGCATAAGAGAAATCGCGAATCCACACAAGTGTATCAGGATAGACGTTAACTCCATCACTCATGATAAAGCTTGAGCGGCCTGCAATAGGAACAATTTTCCCACTGAGATCGGTAACAGATCCCTGGTAGCTTTGCGTTTTATAGTCGTAAGCATTCTGAAGCCTGGCTGCCTGTTGAAGATCGACCCATGAATAGCTGTAATTTAACTTACGGGTATCCAACTCTTTTTTGCCCATTATCCTATCGGCTCCCTGATAAAACATTGGATCCAGCGCATCCTTATAATCGGGATTACGCCAGTCAAGTTTCTTTTTCCAGTTTAGAATAGGTGGGTCAATTGGATTGCCTTTTCGGTCCTGAGTAATTTTATATTCCTCGAACTGTTCAGATAACATCTGTCGTGCCATTGAATCCCTAACCCAGTAGACGAATTGCCGGTATTCATTATTGGTAATTTCGGTGTCGTCCATCCAGAAAGTGGATAAGTCAACCGTTCGTGTGGGTACAGTTGCATTGGCGACATCCTGGTCGCCTGCGCCCATATTGAAACTTTTCCCTTGGATTAATACCATTCCAATAGGGGCGGGTTCAAAGTATTTCCCGCGTTTCGCCACACCTGTTAATTCTCCTCTACTACCAGGACAACTTGTCAATAAGATGACCAAGGGTAGACTTACCAGAAATAGATATAATCTTTTCATAGTTCATTTAATAATTTATAATCAACTATTTTAGGCCAAAGTTACAAAAATCTTACACTTTTGTACTTATGAATTTTCTTTTTGTATAATAAAACTGAATATGACAGAAAAAACTCATGCGAACCGGCATTGTATCTGGATAAAGATGAGATACTTACATCGTATGAATATCCAAATTTAATTCCGTTCCATAACTCTGTCCCTGCAGTGACAATAATCGCATCACCAATCCGATACCCTAAACCTCCCCAAAATCGTTTATCATATTGGAGTGTCATATTAATATCAGCCTGCCAGGTTGTTGCGTCACTCTTAAGAAAGATAGACGGAATTGCCTGCAGCCTTTCGTCAGCCATTTGAATAGTATAGTTTCCACTCAAATAGTAGTGCCTCAGAATAGAATACTTTCCTGCCTGTCCGAAAAATAATGTAGGCTGGTTGATGTGCTTTGCCGAAAAAGATAGCTCATAATCTTTATGCTGATAAAAGAGTCCTAATCCGAAATCAGCCACTACACCACCTACTTTACCCTGCGGAAGCCCAGGATCAGAAAGATTGACCAGGTCACTCCCATCAATTCCAGTCATGTCAAGATTAAGATTTTTATTCATTAATCCGACCGATATACCTGAACCCAGTTTACCATTCCCCAACTGAGTCCTCCATGAATAGTTCAATCCAACCGAAACATTTTTCTCAAAACCGATCACATCATTCATTACAGAAAATCCAATTCCATCTTCATTCCCGATTAAATGAACGGTAGCATCGGCATTGAATACGGTCGTTACCGGAGCACCCGGAAATCCTAACCACTGAAATCTGTTTAACAGTGATACATTTATTAATCCGGTTGATCCTGCAAAGCCAGGATTTACAGTTAATTGATTGAATCTGTTCTGGCTGAACTGCGGATCCTGCTGTGCTTTAACGGCAAAAATACTAATATTTACCAATATCCAAAATAGCAGAAAAATCTTCATCAGTTGCCTTTTGCGATCAGCGATATCCTTATAATTATCAGTCATGAGCAGGATGGTAACTTTTGAGGATTAGCATTAAGTATTGTCTTCTATCTTAACAACAAAGATAGAACATTACTGATTATATCCTGTTGAAATATTTCCACCATTTTTCGGAGATCTCATTTTCGCATGCTTTTCGGTAATCTTTTTTGGAACACGGAATTCTGACCGGGTATAAAGTACAATCTTCTGAAGGGACTTCCATCCACCACCGCCGCGATAATGGGTGCATCAAAAATGAGACCGGATCTTCCAATCCATCTATCGAAATATGAAAATGTTCAAAATTAGTAGCTTCATCCTGTGGTTCTTCATCCATTCGTTTCGATACACCATTGATAAAGTACCAGCTGATCTGGGCAGCCATCATTGCACCCGAGGTCGCCGGATCGAGCTGAGGGGAGTAGCCAAAAAGGCCAAACCACGACGGTGTAGTTGAAATGCCAGTATACCAGGCTGTCTGACAGGCTTCTTCGCCGGTCAATCCATTGGGGGAGATCCTGCATTGCCCTGGTGCCTCTGACAATTTCATCGCTCCAAAATCAAAACTCACAAAATTGGCTTTTCGTAACAAGGGTTCAAGCTCTTTGATATCGGCACGCATCTCACCAAGAGTGAGAATTTCTGAATCAGATCCATCGGCTGGTAGGTTAATCATCTGCTCTCCGACAAAATAGGATTGAACAGCGATGACGCTCACTGAAGTTCCAACGGGGAGATTATTGATGTAACGCTCATCGGAAGGGGAATCGTTATTCTCAGAATTGTCAATCCTGTCATCTACAATTACGAGATCAAACTCCTCTTTGTTGAAACCCAGGATAAGGGGAACCGCGAGTTCCTGGCTTCCCCCAAGAATTAAAAGACGGATATTCATCAGAGAAAGCTCTTCTGAAACCATTTTCAGTGCGGCATAGGTGTCTTTAAGCTCAGTGCCGCATTTAAGATTCCCAAGATCGAAAATAGTAACATCTGAAGAAAAGGATGCCAGAGTATATAAATTACGTCGGATGGCATCGGGACCATCGGCAATCTGACGGCAAAGTGATCCTCTCCCTTCCGGAACTCCTAAAATAGCCACCTGTGGAGGGTAATCGGGCAGCCAGACCTGATTTTTCAGGAAATACCCTAATTGATTGGAACTCCCTTCATAATGTTTGACAACTTCCAGGGCCGATGCGGGGATAATCAGTTCGTTTAACATATGCAACAGGATTTATTAATTTAACCCAATCCGGCCGGAACAAAAATCAACTAAAAAATGTAAAGTGCAAAATTCAGGTTTCAAATCAGAGACTTTACATTTTTTACTCCTAATTTTACATTTTGCATTTTTCATTGATTACTTCGCCCTTCTCTTATTTGTTTTAGGTTTGGTCCCTTCTGTTTCAATAATCAGTTTGCAATCAGCTGCAGTAAGTGTCTGGATATCTGCCCCTTTTTTTATCTTGTAATTTCCCTTCTTAAATGAAATATAGGGTCCCCAACGTCCTTCAAGGATGCGGATATCCTGATCTTCATCAAATGTTTTCAAGACCGATTTTATTGTGTTCTCCCGTTTCTCTTCAATGAGTTCGATTGCCCTTTCAATGGTCACTGTCATCGGTTCATCGACACCTTTTTTAAGTGAGACAAAATTTCCGTCGTGCCGGATATAGGGACCAAACCTTCCAATTCCAACAATTACCTTTTTATTTTCAAATTCTCCAAGGTCACGCGGAAGATCGAAAAGTTTAATAGCCTCTTCCAGCGAAATGGTTTCGATGCTCTGCCCTTTCTGAAGACTGGCAAATTGTGGCTTTTCTTCGCTTCCCTCGACAACTTCACCCAATTGGACAAAAGGACCAAAGCGCCCGATCTTAGCTGAAACAGCCTTTCCGGTTGTGGGATCATTGCCCAGGATTCTTTCGCCTCTGGCCCGTTCGGAATTGTTCAGGGCATCTTCAATTTTCAGATGGAAAGGACGATAGAAACTATCAATCATTTCATTCCAGACCAACTGACCTTCAGCTATTTCGTCAAATTGTTTTTCAACCGAAGCCGTAAAGTTGAAATCAACAATTGGCTCAAAATGTTTAACCAGAAAATCGTTAACTACCAGGCCAATGTCAGTTGGAAAAAGTTTGGCCTTTTCAGTCCCCGTTATTTCGGTTTTAGTCTCTTCAGTGATTTCATCACCTATCAGGGTAAGCGACAAAAACGACCGTTCCGCACCTTCCCTGTCTTCTTTTATCACATATTCGCGTTGCTGAATCGTTGTTATGGTTGGTGCATAGGTCGATGGTCGTCCGATGCCGAGCTCTTCGAGTTTACGGACCAGACTTGCCTCAGTATAGCGTGCTGCTTTTTGCGAGAACCGTTCAAGAACCTGAATAAGGTCTGGCTGAAGTTTCTGATGCACTGTGAGTGGCGGAAGCAATCCTTTTTCATCTTCTGTATAATTCTCATCATCGGATGATTCCATGTAGACGCCAAGGAATCCGTCAAACCGGAGGACTTCGCCAGCAGCCACAAAAAGTTCGGCTGCTTTCGAAACAGTGATGTTAACGGTTGTTCTTTCAATTTCAGCATCAGCCATTTGCGAAGCCAGTGTCCGCTTCCAGATCAGACTGTATAACCTTTGTTCCTGAGAAGAACCTGAGACCTCTTCCTGATCAAAATAGGTTGGGCGGATCGCTTCGTGCGCCTCCTGAGCCCCTTTTACTTTTGTTTTATAATGGCGAATTTTCACATACTTTTCACCATACGAAGCTATTATCTTCTTTTTTGCAGCTTTTATCGCCTCATCCGAAAGATTGGTTGAGTCGGTTCGCATGTAGGTGATTAACCCAGACTCGTATAACTTCTGTGCCACCGACATGGTCAAACCTACCGGAAAGCCAAGTTTTCTGCTCGCTTCCTGCTGCAGGGTCGAGGTGGTAAACGGAGCTGCCGGTGATTTTTTTGCAGGTCGGGTAACAATATCTGCAATGGTGAATTCAGCTCCACGACATTTTTCAAGAAAGGCTTTTGCCTCTGCTGCGCTGTCGAACCGGTTATTGAGTTCGGCCTTGAGAAGCGAGATTTTACTGCCGTTTTCGGGAACCAGAAAAACGGCATTTACTCTGAAAAACGGAACACTTTGGAAATTAATGATCTCACGCTCGCGGTCTACAATCAGTCTTACGGCTACTGACTGTACCCTACCTGCTGAAAGTGAGGGTTTTACTTTTTTCCAAAGAACAGGTGAAATCTCGAACCCAACCAACCGGTCAAGAACACGCCGGGCCTGCTGTGCATCGACAAGGTCTTTGTTGAGCAACCGCGGATTCTGGATAGCCTTTAATATGGCATCTTTCGTAATTTCATGAAAAACAATCCGGTTTGTCTTGAGGGGATCGAGATGCAAAACCTCCATCAGGTGCCAGGCAATGGCTTCTCCCTCGCGGTCCTCGTCCGAAGCGATCCATATCTTACTTGCAGATTTGGCACATTTTTTTAAATCGCTGACAACCTTTTTTTTGTCTTCCGAAATGATATAATTGGGTTGATAATTGTTGTTGACATCAACTCCAAAATCTTTTTTTTCCAGATCACGGATATGGCCAAAACTTGATTTGACCAGAAAATCCTTTCCCAGAATCTTCTCAATTGTTTTGGCCTTGGCGGGCGACTCGACGATTACCAGATTCTCTTCCATACTTTTGAAGAATGATTTTGGTGCTTCTAAAAATTTTTGCAAAGTAAAGAAAATCAAATCCTAAGTTCAAACTATTTATTCACGCTTTGTCCTGCGAAAGAGCTGAATGAAATCATTATGCTGTTGTAAATAGTCTGTAAATCAGCGAAATACCGTTGAAATACAGATTGTTTTTAATTGATTTCTTTTTTTTATAGTCTATTGTAATACCGCTTTGCACATCGTTCTTCCAAAAGCAATTAAAAAATTGATTAGAATGTAAATATCAGAATAACAAATAATTAACCAATAAATGTAACTTGTGGTACATAAATTGTTCGATTTGGTCAGTTTCCTGAATCAGCTGTTAAAAATCGGAATAATCGGTTGGGGAAAGCAATATTTTCACACTTTTTGAGACCGTGTGCAGATATTCCGGTAGCGCTGAAAGTTTTTTCCATTCGGGACTATTTTTAAAAGCATCCCAGTGTGCATCGTGGGCTGTCATATCGGCAAAGGTGGTTAAGTACATCAGATTTGGCATTGTTGAACCTGAAACCACTTCAGCATAAAAGACTGCGTTGAATTCCAAAGATTTGAAGAGTTTTATCTCTCCTCCATCATTAAACATTTTAACCTTCTGGCGGAAAAGTTTTTCAGTTGGGCCTTCATAACTACGTAATTCATAAACGCGTTGAGAAGGTCGAGTTTTAAATTTGGGGATAAAAAATGCAGGTGCCTGAGGAAACGATTTTAAAAGAATAGATTGTATTCTTAAAAACGGAACATTATCAAACGGGGCGTTTAAAAAATCTTCACCAGCTTTTTGATAAACTCCGTCCTTTGCAAGTAATTGCTGCAGACGATCCACCTGATCAAGTGAAGTCAATGGGAGCCAGATGATCACCTGCTTTCCTGATGTGGTATCGCTGGCAATAGGTTTAAATACTCCGACAGTTTTAATTCCGGCCCGGTGCAATGCAGGCATGTAGGCCATTTTCAGAAAATTATCTATGCGAACTTCCTGTGCATTACCGGAATAACGGTAAACCTGAATCTGATAGAAGTCGCGGCTGGCGGCTGCAACAAATTGTACTAATGTGAATAATAAGATTGTAGCGAATGTTAGTTTTTTCATCATCTATATTTTTTAATGATTAAATTTCTCCAAAATTAAAAACAAATCCGCGCAAAATCCTTGTTGTCCGGATAAAGCGCGGAGTTGTAATCCATTTGATATAAAAAATTATTTGTATCTGTTAATTAATCAGCCCTGAAAAGTATCCATTCGTTCAATATTGGTTCTTTTGACTCGACAATTTTAATCCGGAAATAGCGTGCAGAAACGGGTTTGAAAGAAGCCGTATGGCCTGTTCCGTTTGTGCTGACTGTTGAAGCAACTTCCCATTTATCTCCCGATTTAAATTGAAATTCGAGTTTCTGTCCTTTGTTATCCCATGGATGCCAGGGTTCAACAACCGAAAATGCACCAATGGCAATCGCTTCACCGAGGTCAACTTCTGCCCAACGCTCTTTATCTTCAGCTTTTGGTTGCCACTTGTTTTTCGGGTTACCGTCGAATAGATTTTTTACTCCGTTTCCCTCTGTTTCTGAGGACGCTTTGCCTGATTTTCCTGCAGATGGCAAAGGGAGCACTTCGGGCGCACTGCTCAGCTCAAGCACCACCACGGAAGCTATTTTGTCCGGGACTTCCCCTGTGAGCGTGATTGTATTTTTGGTCTTTGATTTTTCTACAGAAAGCATTTTTTTAGGATCTGAAAGGAGGTAAGCCTTTGAAATCTTATTTTGCAGAGGCAAAGATATTTTTCCGCTTACAGGCCATTCAAAAATATGGAGGTAGAGTTTGTTCCCTTTTTGGGTACATCTTCCCCATGGGAGGAAACTGAATGGATTGGCGGTTGTTCCATAAATGGCATCTCCGTTAATTTTCATCCATTTGCCTATCTCTGCCAGTCGTTCAACACTTGGCTGCGGCACCAGACCTTCGGATGTTGGTCCTACATTCAAAAGGTAGTTTCCCCCTTTACTCACGATATCGATCAACGTCTGAACAATTTCCTTTGCTGATTTCCAGTGGTTATCTTTCGATTTGAATCCCCAGGTGTCGTTCATGGTCATGCAGGTTTCCCAGTTACGACCAGGGAATCCTGTTGCGGGAACAAATTGCTCGGGAGTTTCGGTATCGCCATTATAACCGCCACCTAATCTGTTATTGGTAATCAGGTTGGGATATTTAGCCAGAACCGGTAGAAATTTTTCAGCCCGCTCTTTCGTCATATCACAAGGGGTATCCCACCAGAGGATGTCCACCTGTCCATAGTTCGACAGTATCTCTTTTACCTGGGGAACGGCCACTTTATCAAGGTATTCATCCATGGAGCCATCCTGTGCTTTATCCCAGTGACCTGAACAGGCACTACCACCGGTGTTGTTCCAATCCTGGGCCTGGGAATAATAGAAACCAAGTCTGATCCCCTGCTTGTGACATTCATCAGCAAGTGGCTTAAGCAAATCTTTTCCGTAAGGTGTTGCATCAACGATATTCCATTTCGAAGCTTTTGTATTGAAGAGGGTAAACCCATCATGGTGTTTGGAAGTGATCACGAGGTATTTCATGCCGGCGTCTTTGGCCATTTTCACCCATGCCTGGGGATTGTATTTTACCGGATTAAACTGTTTGGCATACTCCTGGTAAGTCGCTTTGGGGATTTTTGCGCTACTCATAATCCATTCACCTATCCCTTCAATATCTTTCCCTTTATAGACCCCAGCGGGAACAGAATAGACACCCCAATGGATAAAAAGGCCAAACTTTGCCTCTTTATACCAATCCATCTTATCAGGTTTTGATTGGGCAAATACATTAATTGTAAATGCCATTGCCAAAATAATTAAGAGATTCCGTTTCATTTCAGATATAATTTGTGTTATACAGCAACTTTCTTATAATTTGTCTTGTACCCGTATACTCCGAAAGAGAATACAAAAGTAAAACAGATCAGAGGAACGAAAAATCCTATGCTCATGGTGCTTACATCGGCAATGTATCCCATCAGGGCAGGGAATATTGCACCACCCACGATGGCCATAACCAGGAAGGATGAGGCCCGTTTGGTATGGCTTCCAAGATCACGAAGTCCGAGTGCGAAAATCGTCGGGAACATGATGCTCATAAAGAAGTAAATCAAACAAAGTGAAATCACGGCTACCGCTCCGGCACCTGAAATCACAATTCCTGTGAGAATAATACAGGCCAGTGAGTAGATCAGCAACAGGCGGTTGGGTTTAAAATATCCCATCAGAGCACTTCCGACAAATCGTCCGACTGTGAAAAGACCCATTCCCCCTATGGAAAGAACGATACCGGCCGTCGTTTTATAAAGATCTTCATTCAACGGTTTATCTCCTCCTACCAGATGGAGGATTCCTGTCAGAAATCCCTGGCCGATAACGTGTCCGGTTTCCATCGATTTAAAAATGTCGAAAACATAGTTGATAAAAAAGCTGTTGACACCGGTCTGAGCCGCAACATAAAAAAACTGTGCCACAACTGCCCAGATGAAATGACGGTAATGAAAAAGTGATTTAAAACCGGTGGCTTCGTCCTTCTCTTCAGCTTCTGTGAATTCAACATGTTCAATCTGAGCTTCATTGATTTCCGGGAGCTTGGTTCTGACGAAAACCAGGGCGATGAGTAAAACAATTATCCCGATTCCGATATAGGGGATTGCAAGTGATGCAAACTGATCTGCATGAGGATCGGTAACACCAAAGAGTACAACACTGCCAACAAGCGGTCCTACGATCCAGCCCAATCCATTAAATGACTGTGACAGGTTTAGTCGCTGTGCTGAGGATTCTTTTGGTCCCAGCACTGTAGAGTAGGGATTCGCTGCAGTTTCAAGACAGGTAAGTCCTAAAGCAATGATAAACAAGGCAGTAAGAAATGCCCAGAATTGTTGAATATGAACTGCCGGATAGAAAAGAAATGCCCCGAAAGCGTAAAGTAAAAGTCCAAAAATAATTCCCTTTTTGTATCCGAAACGTTTCATAAGCATCCCTGCAGGAATTGCCATTAAAAAGTAACCGCCATAGACAGCCGCCTGTACAAGTCCTGATTGCGCCTTTGAAACATGGAGAATATCCTGAAAATGTTTGTTCAGAACATCCAGTAAGCTATGGGCAAAACCCCACAGGAAAAAGAGACTGGTAACGAGAACAAAAGGGATGAGATAAGATTTCCCATCCTCACTTTTAATAAGTGAAATTGCTTTTTTGACCATTTTGCTAATTAGTTTAAAGTATTGGAGTAACCCCTTTTTTAAGAATAATATTTCCGTATTTAGCTGTTTCGCCTGTCATCACAACAGCAAATGCACTTTTTGCACGTTCATAGAATGAAAATCGTTCGATGCGTTCAATTGATGGAACAGTCGGGTTGGTCTGATGAATACTTTTGAGGTAACCTTCTTCGACAAGAGGATCGAGTGTATCACCAGGAACTGCGGCCATCATTGCCAGCGGATGGGGGACATAAGCGTCGAGTTCGAAAAGAGGCAGGATGCCTGCCAGAAGGTCTGCGATCTTCAATCCGTCGGCACGTAGCACATTTGAATTAAATGTTTCGCCCGGGAAATGAGCATCGGCCAGAACGATTTCGTCGCCATGGCCCATTCTTGATAAAACGCCCAGAAGCTCAGGGCTGATCAATGGGGAAATTCCTTTAAGCATGAGTTTGTTTGTTTAGAAGCAAAGATAAAAGTTTATTTTGTTTTTTTCCTGCCAAAAATAGCGTGAATCAATTCCGGCAACAATGGACCGGAAAACTATTTATGTGTATATTTCAAACATCTGAAACAATTTTTTGAGAAATATTTTGAAATGCTGCAGATAGGATAAACACTACTGCACTATTTTTTTAACACTTAATATTACCTTTATTAATGTCAAATGAAGGTCGCTTATTTATATCTGTATTTATAATACCTTTGTGTATATATTAATTTCAGGAAGTCAGATCAATTCATAATGAAATTTTTAAAAGTGCCCGACAGGGGCGATCCGTCGAATATCTCGCAACTTTTTTCAGGGTTAAACATAAATCTGTTATGTTGCAGGTTTTGGTGGCTTAAAAACTGGGAAAGCCGGAATATGTCATTTCCATATTGGCGCATTTACTGGAATAAGAGCAGCGGAGGAATCATCTCATTTGCAGGAAGGACGATTGAAATGATTCCCGGCCAGATTATTCTGATTCCACCGTATACGGCATTCTCGAGCTGGCTAAAAGGGAATACGATACCCCCTTCGGGTTACAATCTTGAAGGGGCAAGGATGGAAGAGGGGATGAAGGAGGCCGATTTAGTGAATGAAGGCGCCGTTTTACACCTGTTTATTCATTTCAATCTTGGGATGCCATACGACTTTATTGCCCCCCAATTGTTTTGCTTCGAAGTGTATCAGGATTTGCGAAACGATCTTGAGGAACTCTCGCTTAGTCTGCAGCAAAATAACGAGCAATTGTCGGTCCCTTCGAGTCTGTTAATATACAAGATTATTATGCTTTCGGTTAGCCGAATTTCGAAAGAGTACTGGAATCTTGCCACTACAGATCAACGCATGCTGAATGTTTTGAGGGAAATTGAGGACCATATTCCTGAAGAGCTTACCAACAAAAGGTTATCAAAAGTGGCAAACATGGCAGTTAACTCCTTTGCCCGATTCTTTAAAGAGGAGATAGGGATGCCTCCGCAGCAATTTGTACGTGAGCGGAGGGTCCGGAAAACAAGTATATTACTCCATCATACGGCTGAACCAATTGATGAAATTGCCCGCCTTTCGGGATTCTGCGATAGGTTTCATTTGGCACGGGTTTTTAAAAAAGTCACCACCTACTCTCCTGCACAATACCGAAAGCAGTTTTATCCTAAAAGCTGAAATTCATATGCTGTGAATTCAATGAAACGGTTAAATGTCTTCCGATGAATTACGCTGTATGATCCTTGTTGCCAGTAATTTTGTGGCAAAGGTAGAAAAGGCAACTACTGTGACAGAGCTTACCGGCATAAGAATAGCCGCAACAACGGGCGACAGGTGACCAGTAAGTGCAAAAGTCAACCCAACAATATTGTACAAAAATGAGATTGCAAAACTAAGTTTCACTACCACCAGTGACTTGCGGGCAAACCGGATAAAATCTGTCAGCTGGTGAAACTGTGCCGCTTCAATAATGGCATCGCCAGCTGGCGAAAAATGGTAGATATCGTCGGCAATTGAAAGGGCTACATCACTTTGCATAAAAGCTCCCGAATCATTGAGCCCATCTCCGGTCATCATTACATGTTTTCCCTGTCTGTTGAGCTGGTCAATAAACTCCCTTTTTTGTTGGGGCTGTTGATTAAAGAAAACCTTCTCTTTCCCAAAGTGCTCCTGAAGAAAGCTTTTTTCAGCTTCGTTATCGCCCGAAAGCAGGTACAAATCGAATTGTTGGTTTAGTTGGCTGATAACTTTGCTAAATCCGGGACGATATTGATTACTGATTATAAAATGACCTTGAGTTTTCTGATTGAAGGAGACGTATACACGGGAATCGGCATGATTTTCATCTGCATCTTCTTCACCAGCAAACAGCTGAGATCCTAACCTGACGGGAATTCCGTCAACGGTAGCGAAAATCCCTTTCCCTGACATCTCGATAAATCCTTCAGATTTAAGCGGTTGAATAAATGTCAGATGCCGGTCGATCACCTGGCTAAGGGGATGAGTTGACTGTTGCACTAATGACTTGACCGCCTGTAACTCCCAATCGGTCAAAGGTGATCCGGAAAATTGAACTTTATTTTCATCAGGTTTGGTGAGTGTACCCGTTTTGTCAAAAACCATTGTATCAATCCTCGAAAGTTTTTCGATGACGCGTATATTTTTAAGGTACATCCCCTTGTTTCCAAGGATTCGCATAGCAGTACCAAGTGTAAACGGGAGCGACATTGCCAAAGCGCATGGGCAGGCGACAATAAGGACGGATGTCAAAACCAGAATAGCAGTTCTGAAGTCTCCCACAATCAGCCAGCCCAGAAACCCAAAGAGGGCAATGGCAATTATGGTAATTGTGAAGTAGATGCTGATGACATCAATGAGGCTGGTCAGTGAGCGTTGTGTTGTTTCTTTACCCGGTTCATTCTGATTCCATAGCTGTGTTAAATGACTCTGTTTAACCTCGCGTTCCACCTTAATTGTGACAGCTCCGCTGGTTTGAATACCTCCGGCATACACGAAATCACCCGGATTCTTTTTAACGGGAACTGATTCACCAGTAACAAAGCTGTAATCAATTAATGCATTCCCTTCGATGAGAATTCCATCGGCAGGTATCAGTTCCTTACTCCTTAAAAGGAGCAGGTCCCCAACCTTAATTTCCTCCAGTAAGGCACTGAAGTAGACTCCATTTTCAATTTTTGTAACTGCTACAGGGAAATAGGACTTATAATCCCTGTCAAACGATAGCGATTGATAGGTCTTGCTTTGATACCATTTCCCTATTAAAAGAAAAAATAAAAACCCTGAGAGTGTATCCGAATATCCGGGACCGCGGGAGGTGAGCACTTCATAGCTTGTGACAAAAAACAAGGCCAGAATGCCCATGGCGATCGGTAAATCAATGTTGACAATTCCTTTTCGCAGGTTCTTCAATGCCGAAATAATATAATCGCTTCCGCTGTAAAAAACCACCGGGATGGTGAGGACGAAGCCGATGTAGTGAAGAAAAGTTCCCAAAGAATCTCCCAATGGTTTACCATTAAAATACTCGGGCAAACTATACAACATCACATTCCCGAATACGAAACCTGCAACTCCTATTTTATAGAATAAGGTCCGGTCAATCGAATGGATTTCCTTTTTATCGAGAGTTTTTAGCGAGATATCGGGAATATAATGGATGGAGACCAATAATTCAACCACTTCTCTCAATGAAATTATTGTAGTATTAAAACTGACGGTCAGCTCTTTCCGAATAAAATTGACTGAAGAATAGGTTATTCCTTTGTTTAGCCGCGAAAGATTTTCCAACAGCCAGATGCATGAAACGCAATGAATTGAGGGGATATAAAAGGTGAGTCTTGCTGCTTCACCTTCAATAAATTCATACATCTTTTGTCTTACCTCTTCCTTATCCAGGTAGGCATACTTTCCCGTGTGACCCGTATCTTCTATTTTAACACCCGGGGTATTTTCAAGCGTATAATATTGATGGAGTTTGTTTTCATTGAGCAGCTGGTAAACCTGTTTACAGCCAAAGCAGCAAAATTTTTGTTGTGCATAGACGACGGGATCTTTTCCGCAATCGGCCCCGCAATGGATACAAGAGTTGTCTGTCATGGAATAGCAATTATTAGTGTATCCAGAAAATTAGCATTGTTTTTGGTTGTAATCAGAAAATGTAAAATTGGGAGTTCAAAATGAAAAGTGCAAAATACCAAAAATGAAGGATTATTATTCAGTTTGGATATGGATAGATTATTTGGCAGTAGGCGCTGTATGTTTTATTTTTTCATTTTTCATTTTTCATTTGACCTTTGTGTCTGGCTGACAGCAGGAATGTTTAACAGCATCTGACGCACTCTCAGTGGTCATTTTGTTCACATGTAATGAAGGTGTCATTTTTTCGGCAGGTGGACTAATGAAAGGTATTCCCAATGTCAGGCCGCGCAAGATAAACACGGTGCCGATGATGACAATAAGGTAAGGTACCACCTTGTTGATTTTATTCCGGATGGCATTGCTGATCAAGTTTCCCAACCAGTTAATTATCAGCATCATTGGAAGGGTTCCCAAACCAAACAAGATCATAAATATAATCGCGGAATAAAAATTCCCTGTTCCTATTGCGCCAGCAATTGCCAGATATACTAAACCGCAAGGTAACAATCCGTTCAATAATCCAATCAGAAAAAGTCCCAGGTAAGAACGCATTTTAAAGAGTCGTTGAATGGCGCGGCGCAGTGGGGAGGTAAAGAATTCGAAATTTCCGCGGATACGGCTTTTAAAAAGAAGTGGGAACAGTACAGATGCGATCATGAAACTACCCATCGTTATGGAGATCGTTTTTTGAAAGCCAAGCAAATAAAAGCCCTGACCAATTAATCCAAAGAAAGCGCCCATCACTCCATAGGTTATGGTTCGTCCGATGTTGTAGAGTAGTCCGCCTGTCGTTTTCTGCCAGAAGTTTTTGCCCCTAAGCGGCAGAGTCAATGCAATCGGTCCGCACATACCAATGCAATGAAAACTACCCATTAATCCTAAAACGAAAGCTGAAATTAAAATTTCCATACCTATTCAATAAAAAAGTCCTTTTCAACCTGGTAGCTCTTAAGGCCATGAATCCATTCAAATTTGACTTTAAAACGACCACTTACAAAATGGTCCCTTTTAACAATTACCGAGTCCGAATTTAGTTTCCAGGTGTATTTAAAATCCAATCTTTTATCAGAAGGCCGGTAGAAATAGATCTCCACCGTATCGACCAACTGACGCATCGATTTTGAAAACCTGGCCACTAAATAATGGTTTTCATTCAGAATGTGAATACTATCTGCATACATTGCTGACCGGCTGTTTATTTCCATTTGATGCGTATAGTCAGCACCTTTTTCGTAATAATCATCAGTCACCAGATCGTTGTTTTGTCTCAACGCAAAAACAACAAAAATTGCTAAAAGCGTCAAAAAAATCAATAGGAAGAGGAAAATACTTTGGCCCCAGTTTAGCTTCATTATTATTTTGTCCTTTATTTAATTGGTTTGATTTGTATATTCCGGTACTCCATCTGACCTCGATCGGCCTCGAGCCCGAAAGGACCTCTAACCGGAATTTTGAGTGCCTCTTCCAGTATCTCTCCATTGCAGGTACAGCGTGCCACATTATCCTTTACGATAACCTCAATCTTATTCCAATCCTGCGGTTTGTAGTTCTTAAGACTTTTATAGGGACCTGCTACGAGATAATCGCGGCATTGCAATTGTAATCCGTGGAGGTAAATGCCACTATCGGCGTTCACCGATGCACGGAACTCCAAAGTAAGGCTGAAGTCTCCGGAGTATATTTGCTTTGTCCAGAGACTGATCAGATGCGGACCATTTATTTCGACCCATGGATTGACAGTGAGAATTCCATCTTTTCCAGTGAATCGACGATCTTTTGATTCGTTTTTGCTATCGAATGATTCAAAGACAACTTCCTCTTGTTTTTTGTTGCGATAACCCCAGCCCGTTAAGTCTTTACCATTGAAAGGATTTGAAATGTTTGTGTCGGGTAATGAAATATTTTCACCCGGTAGTGAATATAATACTGTCTTTGTTTCATCGGGGAAATCCTTTGGGATTGGAAAATCAGTCGGTCGTCGGGCAAGCCATTGCAAAGTACGGATCATGATTGTTTGGAAGCCTGCGCAACTCATACCCGGAGGATTGTTTTCGTTCTGCCAGACGTGCCCCAGGGTCGAGCTGTATACGCGACCTCTTCCAAAGGAAACGGTCCACTCGACAGGCCAGCGTGTCTTGGTACCCGGATCCTCAGCCCAGGAAAGGATATCCAGATTTTTGGCCGGGCCACGCGGATGGGTATATACCTCTATCATTGCCGCCATCCATGTTCGTGGCATCCCCTCATGGATTGGATGATTATTAAGGCGATGTATAACCCTGTCGGTTCGCTGACCATGCGATGTGCTTTTACCTTCACCCGGTGGAATACGGCTGATAGCTCCGGCGGAGTCGATAGTGATAGACGGAAAAGTTGTACTCCGCCAGCCCAAGCCGATGACCTTGCTGTAATCCGCCCAATCAGCAAATGAATTGTTCGCAGAATGAAAGATATAAGCTCCACCCCCTTTTCGGATGAATTTCAGAAAATCCCCTCGCATGGCGAGCGGCCAGTCACCGCTTTTCCCAATGTTATTGCAATTTTGAATGACAACATCGTAACCGGCAAAATTCGGACGAAAAGTTGCGAATGCCGGGTCATGAATCGTAGGTGGGCAGGTGACCACATCGACTGTGAATCGTTTTGTCTCCTCCAGAATTCCGCGGATAATCTTTGTAGTGTGCACCCAGTCATGATTGCTGAATCCATCAACGATCAATACCTTAATTGGGGTATTTTTTGCGACTGATTTTGCATCAAGACTCAGATTGGCGGTGAATGTCAACAGGGTTGTGAGGACAATGCAGAGGTAAAAGTGCATGGTTTTTCCTTCTGATTTGTTCATTTGAATATCTTTAATTAGTGAAATGAATTTCCCGGACATTGGATTCCTTTTATGTTTAAACCGGACCCTGCTTTTATTAGTTCACCGGTCCTAAAAAGTTGGTAGAATATCGCTCAAGGAGTGTTTCCCCTTCATAAATAGCTAATTCAACAGGGGTGCTTTTCCCGGTTAAAGATTTTTTATTCAGGTTTACGACTAAAACACTTTCAAGGGTACCCTGTTTTTTTATAGTTGTTTGTCCGGTAACAAGCTGAATTGATCCGGATGTGGGATTTAATAGCTTAAAATTTAGAATCTTATCCGATTGCATTTTATTGATAATCTTTATCATATACAGGTTGGAATAGGTTACTGAATCAACCTGCTGGTAGATGGAACCCGAAACCCGGATAATAGTGGTTACGATTGGTTTACGATTCAGAATTGTTACCGATAAGATGATAATTAAAATAGCCAAAACTGCTGAGTAGGCATAGGTTCGTGCATTCAATATTGAACGCTGTCCGCTTTCAATACCCTGTACGGAATCAAACCTGATCAGGTTAGCCGGCCTTTTCAGCTTTTTCATCACAATATTGCACTCATCGATACAAGCTGTACAATTGATGCATTCAAGCTGGCTACCATTTTTTATATCGATACCGGTTGGACAAACAGTGATACATTGGTTGCAATCGATACAGTCTCCCGAATTTTTTGGTCCCCGGGGTTCACCTCTTTTGTAATCATAAATAACCGCAATTGATCTTGAATCAAGCAGTACACCCTGTAATCTCCCGTAAGGGCAAATCATTGTACAAACCTGCTCCCTGAAAAACGCGTAAATCCAGTAATAAAAAAGTGAAATACCTGCCATAAAGGTGAAGCCCAGCAAATTTTCGCTAATCGGAGTGGTTATAATCTCGTACAACCGTTCGGGCCCTATAAACCAATTGATAAAAACATGGGTAATCAGAATGGAAATGATCAAAAAAACGATGTGTTTTAAAATTCGAAGAAGGATCATTTTTGGAGAACCCACCTTTGGTTTCTGTCCGTTGCGGTAATTTCCCTCAAACAGGTATTCGACGCGCCGGTAAATCATTTCCAGAAACAGCGTCTGCGGACAAGCCCAACCACACCATAACCGCCCATAGATTGCGGTGAAAAGGACAATGAAAACTACCGTGACCGCCATGATAATCGCTAAAAGATAGGAATCCTGCGCCCATATGATCTGACCAAAAATTGAAAATTTACGGTTGGCAATATCAAAAAGCATTAAGGGGTTCCCGTTTATCTTTATAAAGGGAGCTATCACCAGAAAAGCAATCAGAAACCATCCGACTATGGTTCTGCGGGTATACCATTTCCCTTTCGGCTGTTTGGCATAAATCCAATTTCGCTGGCCACTTTCATTGATATTGATAGGTCGGTCACGAAAGGTACGCGGGGTTTCTAATTCCATAATGGTAAGGCGCCTGGACGCAATTTAATGTTTTAGGGTTTGCATACGGCACCTTGGGGGGGCTTTGCATTCGCCGGATTACTTCCGACCAGTTTTTTCAAAATGAAGTTTGCAACATTTTTAATCTCTTCACGGGTCATCATTGTTTTGAAAGGGGTCATCCCCTTTTCGGGTTTACCTTCGGAGATCATACTAATTAAACTCGATTCGGAACATCCGTTCAACCAATAATTATCAGTCAGGTTTGGCCCTATCTTATTTCCTTCGCCATTCATTCCGTGACAAGCGATACAACCCTTCTGCGTGAAGAGCTGTGCTCCTGAAGCCAGCATTTCCTGAGGAGTCATAACCAAACCTCCGGTAGCCGCTTCCTGTTGCTGTTTTTTCTCTTTATCAAAGGCAGCAGATTTTTGATTGTATTCACTAACCTGATCTTTTCCATTACCCGGATAACCAAAATAGGTGATCAGATAGAAAAGTGAAAAACCAATGGTCGCTAAAAATACCAGGAGTATCCAGTTGGGTGCCGGGTTATTCAGCTCTGTGATTCCATCAAAATCGTGCCCTTCATGATTAGAGGCGCTATGGTTATTTTCGTTAATTATCTTATTTTCTTCCTTCATTGGAGTATGTTTTAGTTAATTTATCTCTTTTGATTCCTGGTTGTCCTCTTCAAGGATAGAACTCTTATACTTTTCAAGATCCTTTTTGGGAATTTTTATTGTACGGTAAACCATGACAATAAAAAGTACAATAAAAATGAACAGACCAGCAATATAAAAGTATTGAACACCTTCCACACCTTTGAGAACATCACCGACAAAACTCATAATAGCTGATTTTAATTCAAATAATTACTTTTTTTTGGAAGGTGAGATATCTCTGCCCAATTTGTGAAGATAGGCAATCATCGCAATAACCTCCTTATCAGCAGCAATATTAACCCCTGAGATTTTTAATTCATCTACAATTTTTTGAGCTTGTTCACGGTAATCGGCTACAGCTTTTTTATCGTAATCCTTTGGATATGGGACACCCAGGGTTTGCATAACTCTGATCTTTACAGGAATCTGATCGAGGTTAACTACATTTTTAGCCAACCACGGATAGGCGGGCATAATCGTCTGGGGATTGATCTCCTTTGGTTTTGTAAAGTGGTTGTAATGCCAGATAGCTGTTTTATAGGTCGAGCTTCCGATATAACCAGCCCTGGCAAGGTCCGGACCAGTACGGCGCGATCCCCATTGAAACGGATGGTCGTAAACAAATTCACCAATTTTAGAATATTCACCATATCGGTCAGTCTCAGCTCTGATTGGCCTGACCTGCTGTGAGTGACAATTATAACATCCGTTACTGATATAGACATCCCGTCCTGCCAGCTCGAGAGGCGTGTACGGGGTGACAGAAGCTATTTTTGGAATATTGGATTCAATATTAAGCATCGGAATAATTTCAACAGCACCGCCAATTATCAGGGCAATGAACACTAACACTGCAAAAATAACTCCTTTGCGTTCAATTAAACGATGGAATGATTCACCGTATTTGCGAGCCGAAGGGTCAGTCAGCACAGGCGCTTCAGTAGCTTCATTGTCAACAAGATTACCGGCCTGTATTGTTTTAATCATGTTATAGAAAAACAACAGGAAGCCTGCAAAAAAGAGAACTCCTCCCAGAATACGCGCGTGATACATCGGAATAATCTGTATTGTTGTTTCCAGGAAATTGGGGTACGCCAGCAATCCGTTTGGCGTATATTCCCGCAACATCAGCCACTGAGTAATAGCAGCCCAGTACAGCGGAATTGCAAACATTAAAATACCGAGTGTGGCCAGCCAAAAATGGGTATTTGCCATTTTCTTGGAATATAAAGGGGTTCTGAACAGCTTAGGAACCAGCCAATAAAACATCCCGAAAATTAACCCTCCATTCCAGCCCATTCCCGCGATATGGGTATGGGCAATGGTCCAGTCGGTAAAGTGACTGATCGCATTTACACTTTTGAGCGACATCATCGGACCTTCAAAGGTTGCCATTCCGTATGCTGTCAATGCAACAACCATAAACTTAAGTTCTGCATTATCCCGAACTTTATCCCATGCTCCCCTGAGTGTTAAAAGACCATTGATCATACCACCCCATGACGGGGCTATCAGCATGATCGAGAAGGTTACCCCCAAAGCCTGAACCCAGTCAGGAAGTGCCTGATATAACAGGTGATGTGGTCCCGACCACATATAAAGAAAAATCAGGGTCCAGAAGTGGACGATCGATAACTGGTACGAATAAATCGGTCGGTTTGAAGCTTTTGGAAGATAATAGTACATTAAACCAAGCCATGGTGTTGTTAAAAAGAATGCCACGGCATTATGACCATACCACCACTGAACGACTGCATCCTGTGCACCTGCATAAACCGGATAACTCTTGAAAAAGGAGAAAGGAATTTCAATGCTGTTCACAATATGCAATACAGCCACCCCTAAAAAGGTAGCCAGATACCACCAAACCGAAGCATAAATATGTTTTACCCTCCGTTTTAAGATGGTTCCAATCATGTTCCACCCAAAGGTAACCCAGATTACTGCAATCAGAAGGTCGATGGGCCATTCCAGTTCGGCGTATTCTTTTCCGGAAGTATAGCCTGCCAACAGAGAAACAGCAGCCAAAACAATGATAATCTGCCATCCCCAAAAATGTATTTTACTCAGAACATCGTTGAAAAGCCTTGCTTTCAGAACACGTTGCAAAGAGTAATAAATACCGGCAAACATAGCATTTCCGATAAATGCAAAAATAACCGCATTGGTATGCACTGGCCTGGTCCTCCCAAAAGTGGTAAATTCCAGTCCAAGGTTAAATGCCGGAAACGCCAATTGTAAAGCGATTAATAACCCGACTATGAGGGCAACCGCTCCCCAAATCATCGTGGCCATTATAAAATACTTTACTGTTTTGTTGTCATAATTAAACTGTTGTATTTCCATAATGTTCGTGTTTATCTGATCTCTTTGCTTATTTGTTTAAAAATTTAATATCAGTACAGTTAATTTGAATTTTTCTTATCAGGTTGTAAGTCAATTTCTTTATTCACATCAGGTTCAGCTGATTCTTTTTCGTGTATGGTCTCAGAAACAGGGTCATCATCAAATAGGATTCTAACCGATGGCGTATAAGTATCATCATACTGCCCGCTTTTCACTGCCCATATGAAAAGAAACAGAAAAACCATTGCAGCCAGCAAACTAGCCCCAATGAGCAAAAACATGATGTTCATTTTTCCGTTTTTTTTGTTTTCGAATATAAACTTTTAATTATAAATCCCAACCATGATATG
>Ga0118677_10001750_pt1 | contig 45252 bp, 35 predicted proteins | sample AliMusrvi5mmetaG_FD_86154 | JGI IMG/M metagenome (GOLD analysis project Ga0118677, IMG submission 86154) | reverse complement strand
CAATAATGCCGTGCCGGAGACCGACCGCACCCATTTCCAGACCAAGCCGGGCACCGCCGCACTTTTGTTCCTGGATCCGAAATAACCAAGAGGCCAGCAATGACCCAGCAGAAATCCGATATGCTCGACAGGGTGATGAGCAAAGTTCCGGCCGTCACCTTGGGCTTCTGGATCATCAAGATCGCCGCCACCACATTGGGCGAAACCGGCGGCGACAGCGTCACCATGTCCTGGCTGGGCGAGACCTCGGACCATCCCAACCCAAACGGTTATCTCATCGGCACCGGAATATTCCTGTCGCTGCTGGTGGTAATGGTGATCTGGCAGACCATGGCGAAGAAATTCCACCCCTTCCTTTATTGGGGCACCATCATTGCTTCGACCACCGCGGGCACCACAATGGCGGATTTCGCCGATCGCTCGCTGGGTATCGGCTATACCGGCGGAACGTCGCTGTTGGCTGCCTGTGTGCTGGGCTCGCTGGCGGCCTGGTATTGGTCGGAAGGGACTGTGTCGGTCAACACTGTCAATACGCCCAAGGTCGAGGCCTTTTACTGGCTCACCATTACCTTTTCCCAGACCCTGGGTACGGCGCTGGGTGACTGGGCGGCAGACACCGGCGGGTTGGGCTATGGCGACGGCGTGCTGGTTTTTGCCGCCGCGCTGGTGGTGATTGCGCTGGCCTATTACTTCACCAAAATCTCCCATGTGTTGCTGTTCTGGGCGGCATTCATTCTCACCCGGCCGCTGGGCGCCACGGGCGGCGATCTGCTGGACAAACCGGTCTCGGATGGCGGCCTGGATTTCAGCCGGCCTCTGGCATCGGCCATCATCGCGGTGTTTATTGTGATCTGCATTCTGGTCCTCCCCCAGCGTGCCGGCTCGCATGCGGCATCCCCCGCCGGCGGCTGAACCTCGCCGCAACACCGAGATGGGCCGATGAGCAAGAGTTTGCGCCTGGGGCGGTACGTCCTGTTCGCCTGGACGCTGATGGCAGCCCCCGTGTTGGCGGGTCCGCCCTATTTGTCGGATGACCCCGAGCCGACAGATTATCAGCATTTCGAAATCTACGCCTATGGCAATGGCGCGCTGTCGCAAGCGGGCATGGCCGGAGAAACCGGCATCGATTTCAACTATGGCGGGGCGACGGATCTGCAACTGACTGCGGTGCTGCCGCTGGCCTATGATGAACAGGGCCGCACGGGCCTGGGCAATGTCGAGCTGGCGGCGAAATACCGATTCCTGCATCAGGATGTGGATGGCTGGGACGTCAGTGTGTTTCCCCGCCTCTTCCTGCCCAGCATCTCGAACAAGGTCGGCGCCCATCATGCCTCTTTCCTTTTGCCCTTCTGGGCCGAAAAGGATTTCGGGCCATGGCAATTGTTCGGCGGCGGCGGCTGCACCCTCAATCACAGCCACGACGGCGACCGTGATTTCTGCCAGGGCGGCGCGGTTCTGACGCGGGAAATTGCGGAAGGGTTGCGGCTGGGGGTGGAGATTTTTCACCAGACGCGTGATGCGGTGGACGGAAAATCCTCGACCAATCTGGGCGCAGGCCTCACCTACGACATCAGCGAGAATTACCATTTTCTCAGCTATTGGGGGCCTGGTGTCCAGAATGTGCGTGAGACGGGACGCGGCGTCTGGTACAGCGCGCTGCTGTTTACGTTCTAGCGCGTTATTCCTGTTCCAATTGCCGCTGCAGGCGCAGCATCAGCCACCAACAGGCAAGACCACCGGCCAGGCTGAGCAATGACGGCCCGAAAACAAAATATAATGCGTGAAGATAATCGGTCCGCACCAGGGCATTGCTGTTGAAGGTGATGGGGCAGAACAACACGCCCTTGGGCGCGGCGATGCATTTGTGAAAATCGTTCCAGCCCCACAGCGCGATCCAGAACACGCTGCCGAAAACCCATAAACGGATGACGGCGCGACTGACGCTCATGGCGCGGACGCCCGGCGCACTCTACTCAGCCGGCTGCTGGGCGGGTACGCCCGCCGAGCGCCAGTTGGCAAGCCAGGTGCCGGTTTGGTCGAGATACACATAGATCACTGGCGTTATATAGAGTGTCAGAAGCTGGGAAAAGAGCAGCCCGCCCGCGACGCAAAGACCCAGCGGCCGGCGCGATTCCGCGCCCATGCCGACGCCGAACACGATCGGCAAAGTGCCCATCATCGCCGCCATGGTCGTCATCATGATGGGGCGGAAGCGCACCAGCGCCGCCTCGACAATGGCCTGTTCCGGCGTGGCCCCTTTTTCGCTGCGTTCGCGCTGCAGCGCGAAGTCAATCATCATGATCGCGTTTTTCTTGACGATGCCGATCAGCATCATCATGCCGACAAAAGCATAAAGCGTCAGCGGCAACCCGACCAAATAGAGCGTCAGCAGCGCCCCCACCGCGGCCGAGGGCAGGCCGGACAGGATGGTCAGGGGGTGGATGAAGCTTTCATAGAGAATGCCCAGGATAATATAGACCACGATGATCGCAATCAGCAGCAGCATGCCCATATTCTGGGTGGATTGCTGGAAGGCGGCTGCGGTGCCCTGGAATGTGCCCTGAATGGAATCGGGGATGCCGATATCGCGGCTGACTTTGGCGATGCCGCTGACCGCGTCGCTGAGGGCATAGCCTTGCGCCAGGTCAAAGGAAATCGTCACGGCGGGAAGCTCGCCTTGGTGATTGACCACCACCGGGATGGTGCTGGAGCTGACAGTGGTGACAGCGCTGAGCGGCACCAGGGCGCCGTTGGCGCCGGTGACATAGAGATTGCGCAGGGCGGCGGCATTGCGCTGGTCCTTGGGCAGCAATTCCAGCACCACGGAATAGAGATTCTGCGCTCCGTAAATCTGCGACACCTGCTGGCCGCCAAAGGCATAGCCAAGAGCATTTTCAATCTGGGTCGGCGTCACGCCCAGCGCCGCGGCGCGTTCGCGCAGGATGCCCACTTCTACCGAGGGCGCTGGCTTGTCGAAATCGCTGCTGACGCCAACAAAACCGGGCGCATCCTTGAGCGCATTTTCCAGCTTTTCCGAAATGTCGCGCAGCTGGGTGAGATCAAGGCCCTGCAAGGTGTACTGGTAACTGGAGCGGGACTGGCGGGCGCCGATGCGGATGGTGGGTGGATTGACGACAAAGACCGCGATGCCGGGAATGCCAGTCAGCTTGCGGCGCAGCTGCCGCGAAATGTCGTCGGCAGAGAGCCGGCGCTGATCGCGCGGCTTGAGATAAACCTGGATCTGGCTGGTATAGGCGCCGGCGCTGCCCAGTCCGCTGCTGCCCGCCCTGGTATTGGCGACAGAGACGTTGGGATCGGCGCTGATGATTTTCTGCACCTGCATGGAATAGGCGATCATGCGGTCATACGACGTGCCTTCATTGGCCAGCAGACTGACCTGGATCTGGCCGATATCGTCGGTGGGCAGGAAATCTTCCGGCATGACGGCGAACAGCACAACGCTGGCCACCAGACTGAGCACGAACAGGCCCAGGATGAAGCGGCGGTGATCCATGGCCCAATGCAGGGTACGCTCATACGATGCCTGGATGCGATTGAAGGTGTTTTCGCTCCATGTGTAGAAGGCATTGTGCTTTTCGTTGTGCTCGTCCTTCAAAAAGCGGGCGCACAGCATCGGTGTCAAGGTGACCGAGATGATGCCCGAAAACACGATGGCGATAATGATGGTGACGGCGAATTCATGCAGCAGCCGCCCGACAATGCCGCTCATGAAAACGATGGGGATGAACACCGCCGCCAGCGACAGGGTCATGGACAGGATGGTGAACCCGATTTCGCCCGACCCCCTGACCGCCGCCTCATAGGGTTTTGCGCCTTCTTCGATATGGCGAACGATATTTTCCAGCATGACGATGGCATCGTCCACGACGAAGCCAACCGACAAAGTGAGCGCCATCAGGGAGAGATTGTCGATGCTGTAGCCCATCAGCGCCATGCCGGCGAAGGTGCCGATCAGCGCGATGGGCAGCGCCAGCGAGGGAATGATGGTGGCGGTGACTTTGCGCAGGAAAACAAAGATCACGCCCACCACCAGCACGGCGGCGATCAGCAAGGTCATCTGAACGTCATCCACCGAAGCGCGGATGGTCTGGGTGCGGTCATACAATATCTGCAGCTTGATCGAGGGCGGCAGGATTGCCTGAAACTGCGGCAACACCTTGCGAATATTGTCCACCACCTGGATGGTGTTGGAGCCAGGCTGGCGATTGACCTGGAGGGCGATGGCTTTTTGCCCGCCCAGCCAGCTTCCGGAACGCGTGTCATTGGAACTGTCCAGCACCGTGGCGACATCGCCGATGCGAACCGGGGCGCCATTGTCATAGGTGATGATCTGGTTGCGATAGGCATCGGCGCTGACCAACTGGCCATTTGTATGAATGATGTGGGCGTCGCTGGCATCGTTCAGTGCGCCAGTGGCTTCGTCGATATTGGTGGCAGCGATGGCGCTGGCCAGCTTGTCAATACCGATGCCACGCACCGCCAAGGCCGCCGGATCGGCCTGGATGCGCACCGCATATTGCTGGGAGCCATTGACGCCGACCTGGGCGACGCCATTCAGCGTGGAGAGACGGCGGGCCAGCAATTCTTCGGCATATTTGTCCACCGTCGTGATGGGCAGGGTATCGGAGCTCAGCGCCAGAGTGAGGATGGGCAATTCCGTCGGATTGACCTTATAATAGGTCGGCGGGTTGATCATGGTGCGCGGCAATTGGCGGGTGGCGCGCGAGATCGCCGACTGCACGTCATTGGCGGCATCGCCCAAATTCTTGTCCAGGCTGAATTGCAGGGCGATGTTGGTTGAGCCCTGGCTGCTGGACGAGGTCATCTGATCGATGCCCGGGATAATGGAAAACTGCGATTCCAGGGGGGTGGCGATGGTGGAGGCCATGGTCACAGGATCGGCGCCGGCCAGGCTGGCGCTGACCTGGATGGTGGGAAAATCGACGTTGGGCAATTCGCTGACCGGCAGTGCGACATAGCCAAAAATGCCGAATATCACCAAGGCCGCCATCAGCAGCGTGGTCATGATCGGATATTGGATAAAGCGCCGCGAGATATTCATGAGCGGTTGCGCTTGCCGCCGCGGTTTTTGCCGCCGGCATTTTGCGGCGCGGCGGCCTGACCGTCACGCACGATCTGCACAGCGCCACCGGGCACCACTTCAAGCTGCCCATCCACCACCACTTCGTCGCCTGGCTTCAGATCACCCTGAACGGCAACATTGCGGGAATCGTCGAACAGCACATTGACGGCCACCTGGCGGGCTTTGCCGCTTTCGATGGCATAGACATACTGGCCGGACGGCCCGGCGGTCAGTGCTTCATGGGGAACGATGGTCGCGCCTGGAATATCGCTGAGCTCCACCAGGATGTTGACCAATTGGCCCGGCACCAGCCCGGCATCGGTATTGGCGTCGGTGGCGCGCAGCTCAATGGTACCAGTGGTGTTGTTGACGGCGTTGCTGAGGAAATCCACCGGCACGGTGAAATTCTTGCCGCCGGAATCGCTCAAATCAACGGTGGCGAGCAAAGCGCCGGTTTTTTGGCGCGCCTGGATACGCGGCAGATCAGTCTGCGGCAGCACAAAGGAAAGCTTCACGGGCTGGATCTGGCTGATCGTCACCAGCGGGTTGACGGTGGCGGTGGTGCCGGTGACGGAGATGATATTGCCCGGCATGATGTTGATGGGGCCGGTCTTGCCATCCACTGGCGAGCGGATCTGGGTATATTCCACATTCAGTTCGGCGGTTTGCAGATTGGCCTTGTCGGCTTCCACCGTGCCTTCATCGGCGGCAACGGTGGCCGCTTCGTCATCAACGATCTGCCGGGATTCGGCGTTGACCTCCAGCAGAGCCTGGAAGCGCTTGAGGTCGCGCCGCGCGCCGTCGAGCGCGGCCTGGTCCTTGGCGAGCTGGCCACGCACCTGGCCACGCGCTGCTTCGAACGGCCGGGGGTCAATCTGGAAGAGCAGATCGCCCTTCTTGACCATCTGGCCTTCCTTGAAGGCCACCGACTGGACGCGGCCAGCAACCTGGGGCGTCACCTGCACCGTGTCATAGGCGACCACCGTGCCGATGGTGCGCTCGACCACCGGCATGTCGCGCGCAACAACCTTGGTGACGCGCACGGGCGCAGCAGTAATGCGCGGACCGCGCGGCTGGTCGCTGGCGCGATGATTGTAATACCAGAAGCCGCCCAGCACGAGAATGAGCGCGCCGCCGGCCAGGATTTTTCCCATTCCGCGCTTGCTGGTCAGCCGCGACAATTGCTGGCCTGGCGAATTGCGCTTTTGCGCGCGTTGCCATTGGCCAGGGACGGTTTCTTCTTTTGAAGCTATAGTCATTTTCTTTCCAAGATGAACGGCGCAAAAATCCCCTCCCAAATCAGGAGAGAAAAGGTCGAATCAAACGACAACGCGCAACGTTTCCGGCGCTTGAGTAGCGCAAGCTCTACTGAAAACTTTACCGGGATTGTCTCAGAGTGCTTGGCAATATGTGCGCCGGCGTAATTTTACAGACGCGGCAGCGACAGGCGAAGCGGATTACTGATCGGTAAGGTGATTGCCGCCGCTAGACTTTGGGCTGTACGAAATTCCGGACAATCCATTTGGAGCCCAGACGGCTGACAATCGCCGCCGCCGCGACGATCAGGACGATGGAGGCATAGGTCCAGCGCTGGTCGGGCAGATTGTAAACACCGGCAAGATAGGCGATGCCCGAGAATACCCCGGAGGCCACAAGCAATATCACGCTGCGGATAAGTTGTTCGCTTCGGCCGACGGGACGCATGGAAGTGCTCGCAGCAATTGCCTCAGGGGCAATAGTACCAGCACTTCGTGCCGCCGTCGCGCGTAATGTCGCCCTTGTAATCATAACTGGCGGTGGTGTTGGCCACCGTATCGCTGGGGGAATGCGGTGTCTCAACAGCACAGCCCGAACAGGTGAATGCGAGAAGTGCAACCGCCAGAGCGAATTTCATGCGCCACCATCCTTGTGCTGAACGGGAAATAGCGCAGAGCGCGCCCGGTTGCATGACGCGCGGATTATTCTTTGGCCAATGTGGCCGTCGCCAAGTTTGGTTTTATTCCGCCGGCGCCAAAGGCGCTGTGCGGCGGCGCTGCGCTGCCCGCATAGGCTTGAGGATGGCCATGGCCATGATCGCCACAACGACATTGGCAATCGCGCCCATCCACAAGACGCTTTGCCAATCGCCCGCGCCCGCGATGAGGGCAGACGTCGGCACCGCGATGGCCGCCGCCGTGCCCTTGGCGGTATAAAGCATACCGGCATTGGTGGTGGCGTATTTGGCGCCATAGGTATCGGTGCAGGTGGCGGGAAACAGGCTGTAGATTTCGCCCCAGGTAAAATAGATCGCCCCGCTGGCGATCACAAACATCACCGGGTCGTGGCCGTAATAGGACAGCGACCAGATCGCCAGCGCCGCCAACATGAAGGCGATGAACATTGTCTCTTCGCGGCCAAGACGGTCGGAAATCCATCCAAAGAAAGGGCGGGCCAATCCATTAAGGACATTGTCGATGATCAGCGCCACGGTCAGAACCGTGCCGGTGAGGCCGATCAGCGAGATATGCTGCTTGGCGACGCCGAAATCGGCGGCAATGGAAGCGAATTGCGCCGTGACAATCAATCCGCCCGACGCCACAAGCACGAACATCACATACAGCACCCAGAACATGGGCGTTTTCAAAACTTCCAGCGGGCTGAAACTGCGGACTGTCTGCTTGTTGGGTGTCGGTACTGTGGCCACCAGTCTGTGAGCCGGCATGCGCAGAAATTGCGAGGCGACCAGGATTACTCCGCCCTGCACCAGGCCGAACCACAGAAAGGCCGACTGATAGCCGTGGGACGCGATCACATATTGGATCGGCACCACCGTCGCAGCAGCGCCAGCGCCGAAACCGGCCGCCGTGAGGCCGGCGGCAAGGCCGCGCCGTCCGACAAACCATTTCAGCGCATTGCCGACACAGGTGCCGTACACCGCGCCGGCGCCGATGCCCGAGATGATCGCCGCCGTGTAAAGCATGGGAAGCGTGTTGGCCGCGGAATCGAGAGTCCAGCCCAGCGCCACCAGGATGCCGCCGAGCATCACCACGATGCGCGGACCGAAGCGATCAACGAACCAGCTTTCGACCGGCACCAGCCAGGTTTCGGCCAGCACAAACATGCCGAAGGCGCCGCCGATCATGGCGCGCGTCCAGTGCTGCTGGTGCGCCATGGGATCGACGAAGAGATTCCAGCCATATTGCAGATTGGCAATCATCACCATGCAGATGATGCCGATGATCAGCTGAAACCAGCGGCCCTGATGCTCGTCCGCGCCTGAAACCTGGGACGCCATTATCGCTCCTCCAATATTATTGTTTTTGGATTTTGCTGGATCGCCGCTGCCGTCACCGCTATATTTTTATCGTTCTGGCGGCGAAACAATACGGTTGGGAGAGACCCCCATGTCAAGCATTTACCGCACCAGCACCATTGCAAAGCTGATAGCAGAAGGCCGTGACAACGCGCCCGCCATCGGCGCGCCGGAACGTACGGCGCTGACACATCAGGGTTTGCGGCAATTGGCGCAGCGCACCATTTCCGATCTCAACCGCATGGGGATCGGGCGGGGTGACCGGGTGGCGATCGTGCTACCCAACGGTCCTGAAATGGCGACCGCCTTTATCGCCATCGCCTGCGGCGCCACCACCGCCCCGCTCAATCCTGCTTATCGCGCGGAGGAGTTCGATTTCTATCTGTCCGACCTGGGCGCCAAGGCGCTGGTGATCCTGGAAGGCATGGACAGCCCTGCGCTGGCGGTCGCCGCAGCGCGAAACATTCCATTGCTGCGGTTGAAGCCCGGCCAGGTGGCGGGCGATTTTACGCTGCACGGCCCCGATGCCGCAGCGCCTGCGGCGCGCGGCGGCTTCGCCGAAGACGGCGATATCGCTTTGGTGCTGCATACCTCGGGCACCACGTCGCGCCCCAAGATTGTGCCGCTCAGCCATACCAATGTCACCGCCTCCGCCTATCATATCGGCCAGACCCTGGCGCTGACGCCGGGTGATGTCTGTCTCAACATCATGCCACTGTTTCATATTCATGGGTTGATCGCTGCCACTCTGTCCAGCATCGCAGCGGGCGCTTCAGTGGTCTGCACGCCGGGATTCAATGCGCTGAAATTCTTCGGCTGGTTCGAGGAGGCGAATCCTACCTGGTACACCGCGGTGCCCACCATGCATCAGGCGATCCTCACCCGCGCCGAGCGCAACCGCGAAATCATCACCAAGGGACGGCTGCGGTTTATCCGTTCTTCGTCGTCCTCACTGCCGCCGCAGGTGATGGAAGCGCTGGAAGAAACCTTCCATGTGCCGGTGATTGAATCCTATGGCATGACCGAAGCCGCGCATCAGATGGCGTCCAACCCCCTGCCCCCGCGCCAGCGCTTTTCCGGCTGCGTCGGCATCGCAGCGGGCCCCGATGTCGCCATCATGGATGAGGATGGCACCCTGCTGGCATCCGGCGGGCTGGGCGAGATTGTCATTCGCGGCCGCAATGTCACGGGGGGCTATGAAGCCAATCCTGACGCCAACGCCAAGGCTTTCACCAATGGCTGGTTCCGCACCGGCGACCAGGGTGTAATCGATCAGGACGGTTATCTGCGCCTGACCGGGCGGCTGAAGGAGTTGATCAATCGCGGCGGCGAAAAGATCAGCCCGCTGGAAGTGGATACCATCATCATGGATCATCCCGCCGTGGCCCAGGTCGTCACCTTCGCCGTGCCGCATGACAAATTGGGCGAGGATGTCGCCGCCGCCGTGGTGCTGCGCGAAGGCGCGGTGTGCAACGAGCGGGAGCTGCGCGATTTCGTGAGCGCGCGGGTGGCCGATTTCAAAGTGCCGCGCAAGATCATCTTCCTGACGGAAATCCCCAAAGGCGCCACCGGCAAGTTGCAGCGCATCGGCCTGGCGGAAAAACTTGGAATGACGGCATGAAGATCGCCGTTTTCGGCGCCGGCGCTATCGGCGGCTATCTGGCCGTCAAGCTGCACCAGGCCGGTGCGGATGTCTGTGTCATCGCGCGCGGGCCGCATCTGGCGGCGATGCGCGCGGACGGCCTGACCCTGAAAAGCGAAGGCACGAGCGTCACGGTGCGCCTGCCCTGCAGCGACAAGGCGGAAGATGTCGGGCCGCAGGATTATGTCTTTGTCACGCTCAAGGCGAATGGCCTTGCCCCCGCCGCGCCGCAAATCGCCAAGCTGATGGGGCCCAGCACCGCCCTGGTCACCGGCATCAATGGCATTCCCTATTGGTATTTTTATGGCGTGGAGGGACCCTGGCAGGACCGGATTGTTGAAAGCGTCGATCCCGGCGGCAGGCTGTGGCAATTGCTGCCGCCGCGCCAGGCGATCGGTTGCATCGTTTATCCCGCCGCCGAAGTGATCCAGCCCGGCGTCATCGAACACACTTATGGCAACCGCTTTACCCTGGGCGAGCCGGATGGCAGCAAAAGCCAGCGGGTCGAAGCCTTGTCGCAGATGCTGGTCAAGGCCGGATTGAAGGCGCCGGTGCGCACCAGTATCCGCGATGAAATCTGGGTGAAATTGTGGGGCAATCTGGCCTTCAATCCCTTGTCGGCACTGACCGCCTCGACCCTGGAACGTCTGGCCTTCCGGCCCGATCTGCGTGCCGTGGCGCAGGCGATGATGACGGAGTTCAACGCGCTCTTGTGGTGGGACCTGCGTAATGGACAGGAAACCGGCAACAACAACGCCGCGGCACTGTACGGCTGGCGCAACTACGGCGACTACGGCATCACCGATGGCAGCAATCCCTCGACCGCGACGAATCGGTATCCGACGTTCTTCGTCGCGAAACTTTTGAAGTATTTCGCGCGTGGCGGCGACCGGCTTGTACCCGCGACGAGCGATTACCCTTGGTTGGCCGTATATGCCGCGGAACGCACGAATGGATTTCTGACGCTGCTCGTGCTCAACAAGAGCGTCACGAATAGCCTCAACGCGGCCATTTCGATCGGCGGGTACTCGTTCGCCACCAACGTGCCGGTCATCTCGTACGGCGTGCCGCAGGACAATGCCGCGCGTACTAACTTCAGCGCAGGCGCTGGTATTGCAATAACCAACGCCGTGCTCGCAGGTGCGAATTTCACCTGTGCGTTCCCGCCCTACTCGGCGACGGTACTGGCGCTGGCCGGCGAATCCGTTGTTCGGGTGAACTCGCTGGGCGTTCGGACGAACGGCATCACTTTGGAAATCCAGGGCCTTCCCGGCTTGCGCTGTTGCATTGAGGCGTCGACGAATTTGGCGGCGTGGATTCCGATGGTGACCAATGCGTTGTCCGATACCGGGTGCAACTGGCTCGATACGACCGGCGGCAGCGCACGGCGCAAGTACTATCGCTCCGCCTGGCTACCGTGAGGCGCGCCGGAACCGACGGCGCGAAGAGGAAGGCGCCGTGGCCGCAGTATCACCTTGCCACAGCGTGTCCCGTTTCCGTATTGTCTCACCCTGTTCAAGACTGGCCCAGACAGTCATTTTCATTGGAGAGGTGGCCGAGTGGTCTAAGTCCGCCACACGTCCGCCTGCGGCGGACTGGCGGATGCGCCTGTGGCGCAGCGCAGCACAGTCTGCTGGCGTGGTGCTTGCGGTGCGCTATTCATTTGAGCAGGAGCGCGATGCGTGGCGGTTTTTCGGTGTACGTACTTTGGAGCGAGAAGTTGGGGAAGCGCTATGTGGGCTCGTCCGTTGATGCGGCTCAACGGCTCGATCAACACAATCGGGGCATGTCGCGGTTTACGGCCAGTGGGATGCCTTGGGTGCTGCGTTACGTAGAGTACTATGCGACGAACGGCTTGGCCCGACGACGGGAAGCAATCCTGAAAACTGGGGCTGGAAGAGTGTTTCTGGATCGTGTATTTTCCCGTTATGCAGGTTACCCGGAGGCGGAACTCCCAGTCGAGTGTACGGGTTATCGTATTGTCTGATCATGTCTTGGAGAGGTGGCCGAGTGGTCTAAGGCGCAGCACTGGAAATGCCCATTCCAGACGTCGCGCGTAGATGCAAGTAGCTGTGCATAATGGTGTTACAAAATCTGTGTTTTGCGAGAAGTTGGGTATAATCGCGCATAATTGAGGCGTTTCTTGCATCAAACACGTAGCAAAAAATGCCGCCCTGATGCTGTCTCCGCGAACTCACCGACAAGCACGTGCGTCTGACATCATACCCGTGGTGCGGAAACGCGGCACGGTAAAGTGTGGATGTCTGATCCGGCACTGCGCGGACGGTCGCAAAGACCGTACCATATTTCGCCGCACGACCATGCCCGCCAAACAAACAAAAAGGCCCCAGCGGACAGAATCGCGACGGCGGCGATTTTGATGTCGGTTGCATAGCGCCACATTCTGTGGCCGAACGGAGTAATACGGGAAGGTCGAAAACTGCCGTCGTCTGCGTCTACTTCGTCGGGGTTATTGGAACGAGAATCTCATTCCGTCGCATGAACCATGGCGTGAAGGGCGGATTATACCTTGCCCAGACCGGTTCACCGGCAGCGATTAGACCGTTTGTCTTCATCCAGTCTCGCAGCCGGGCGAGGTTGCGTTCATACCTCTTTTGGCTCCAAGTGCCCGAGTAACGCACCGCCGCCATGCGTCGGGCCGGAATGGCGCGCAGGCGGACCTTCTCGTCCGTCGGTGACGGAAGCGTCGCCAACGTTAAGTTGGTCGGCATTGTGAACGTGATGGCCCATTGGTTACTCACGGCCTCTTGCCCCACCGGCGCGGTCATGGCGATCTTCTCTCCATCACGCTGCTGCGACACGGGCGCGGTCATGGCGATCTTCCCCTGCGTGCGGTTCGCGCCCGAAATGTAATTGAACAGAGGGCGAAACGCCTTGTTGCCAGCTTCTTCCATCGTTCCGTCCACGGTGATCTCGGCGACGATCTGCGACGCGTATTGGCGCACCTCAAAGGCGCCGTCCTTCTTCTCCACAATGTAAGCGGCTCTTTCGACACCCATAGCAACACCTCCTCCCATTCCGAACGCCAGCCCTGCCAGCAGAATGACGACTCGCGATGCGGCGGGGATTCTCATCAGATGCTCCTTTTGACTGGCGGTGACTCAATTAGCCGGCTTCATTGGGGGCGCCCAAGGGGAGTGTCAGTGCAAACGTCGTGGTGTGCTCGTCACTCCGTTCCAAAACGAGCTCGCCGCCATGCGCCCGTGCGATTTCGCGGGCAAGACTCAGCCCAAGCCCGCTACCGTCAATGTCCCGCGTCCTGGCCTTGTCGCCGCGGAAAAAACGCTCAAATACTCGGCCTCGATCCTCTGCCGCAATCGGGCGACCTGTGTTCGATACCCGCAAGATCGCCTGGCTCTCCCTCGTGCGGAGGGCCAAGTCGATGGCGCCATCCCTATCCCCGAACTTGACGGCGTTGGCGATCAAGTTCTCGATCACCTGATTCAGAAGGTGCTCATCCCCCATCACCATCACCTTGTCTGGTACGCTCACGGTTGTCTTTCGGTCCGGCGCAAGCATGCGCACGTCATCGGCGGCAGCGCGGACCTTGTCGGCGAGGCTAATCTGTTCGCGGCTGAGGGGCAGGCGTCCTGAGTCGGCTTGGGAGAGAAGGAGCAACTTGCCAAGGATAGCTTTCAAACGCTGCACCTCGTCCAGTTGCTCAGCATACTCGCGTTGCTCAGGAGTTCCGTCTACGGCTCGCTGCAAGGACCGTTCGACCTGGGCTTGAAGGATCGCGAGGGGCGTCTTGAGTTCATGCGCGGCGTCGGCGCTGAACCGTGTGGCTTGTTGAAAGCTCCGTTCGAGCCTCTGCAACATGCCGTTGATGAGCGATATTAGCCGCTGGAACTCCACATCGGCTTTCGTATCAGGAATCCGCGCGTCAAGCCGGTGCGCAGTCACGGATTCGGCAGTGCGTGCGATAAGATTCACGGGGCGTAGCGCCATCTGTCCAATCATCCAACCACCAATCACAATCAGCAGCAGGCCCAGCGGAATACCGACCAAAAGTGCCCGCTCGAAACGGTGCGTCTCGTTGTGCAGCCCAGCCAGGCTCATTGCCAGGCTCAGGGTCACGTCCTCATTGGCTATGGTTATGGCGCGCCATTCGCCGCTCGGCGCCTCCAGAGTGGCATACACGGGACCCCGGACGCGTAACCGACGAGGGGGCGGAGGTTCGCGGTTGGAATTCTCTCGTGGGCGCGGTGGCCGCCCATCTACTTCATCGGGTGGAGGCGCGTTTCGGTCATGCGGCGGGTCCTCCGTGACGGCCTCCGGCGTCGCCCCTAATGGAGAGGGAAGCGTGGTACGCGGGAGGTTCGCCGGCCAATTCTCGCTCTCATACAACACTTCACCGTTCGGTCGGGTAGCCTTGACGAGAAACTGCTTTGGTGCGTCGTCTCCATAAATGGAGCGCAGGGAATCGTCAAAGACCCGCCAGTGATCAGGGGGCTGAATGCGGCGAACCTGGGCGTCGGCCAGGGCTCGCAGTTCGTGATCAATGCGATCGAGCCCCAGCCGGTTCAGCGCCGAAACGGCCAGTATGCCGAAACCGAGCAACAGAAGGCCCGATAGACACAAACTCAGGAGACCGATCTTGAGCCGGAAAGAACGCAGCATCAGACGCCCTCCACCTTCCGGAACCGGTAGCCAACGCCGCGTACGGGTTCGATGAAGGATTCCCGTCCCCTGGCATCAATGCTGGCGCGCAACCGCTGGACACAGACATCCACGAGGTTCGTCCCCGGATCAAAGCTGTAGCCCCACACATGCTCCAGGATCTGTGAACGCGTGAAGACTCGACCTGGAGATCGCATCAGATACTCCAGCAGACCGAATTCCCGCGGCGGGAGGGCGATCTTCTCTTTGCCGCGCGTGACCTCGCGGGTTATGAGATTGACCATCAAGTCGCCGGCGCGCAACACGCTGAGTTGATCGCCCGAGGTGCGCCGCAGAACGGCCTGCACCCGCGCGAGCAACTCATCCATGAAAAAGGGTTTGGCGATGTAGTCATCGGCTCCGAGATTCAATCCCTCGACGCGCTCATTTGCTTCCGAACGTGCGGTCACCAGAATGACTGGAACCGTGTTCTTCCGTTCGCGCAGGTTCTTGAGAATGCTCAGTCCATCGCGGCCGGGCAGCATTATGTCGAGCACGATGAGGTCAAAGGGCTCCGCCCTTAGAAGCGTATCCGCTTCGTCGCCGTTGCGGCTGACCGTCACTGCAAAGCCGTGCTCCTCAAGCCCCTTGCGGATGAACCCGGCCAGCTTCTTTTCGTCTTCAACGACAAGGATTCTCATCAAAGGTACATTACCACGGACGGCGGCCCAGAACCAAGAGTTGCTCGATTACGATATTGTAACCGTTTCGTGCACGGCCCGTAATGCTCATGGCGTTGTATATTGCAACGGGGCGAGATGGCACCTTAGAACCAATAAGGAAAGGAGCGGGGCTATGAATAGACTGGTGATCATGATTGTGGGGTTGGGAATGGTGTCGGCCATGTGGGTGTTGGCGCAAGAAACGGAAGCGCCACCGCCTGATGACCAGCGGCGACCTCGTGAGGAACGAGCGGATTCCCGAATAACACCGCTCACCGAGGCGCAGCAGGCACAGGTGAAGGCGATTCTGGCGAAGCACGACGCCAGCACGCTGACGGTCGCCAACGCCAAAGCCATTCACGAAGCCTTTCGCGAGGCCGGGATCCGGGGCGGCCCGGCGATGAACGAAGCCGTCAAGGCAGCCGGCTTCGATCCCGACAGGCTGCGCGACCTCGCGCCGCCGCCAAGTCGCCCCGGCGAGGGTGCGCCACGTGCAGCCGGCGCCGAAGGCGCGCAGCCGCCCGCCGACGGTGACCAGCGCCCCGTCCCGCAGGACCAGGAGGCGCACGGACAGGGCCAGTACTCGGTCAAGCAAGCGATCTCGGACCGCGCGCAGCTCAGCACCATCGCGTTCAGCGGGTTGGCGTTCGTCACGGGCGAATTCGGCGCATCCACCTTCATGCCGCCCGGCAAGGTGTGCGATTTCTTTGGCTTTCAATACATGCGCGACATCGACGCGGCCGGCAAAGGACACAACCCCGCATTCCTCACCCGCGTCGCCGGCGATGTGCTGCACATCCTCAACGAGGAACAACTTAAGCGCTTCGCTGACCTCGCCGCCGAACAAGCGCCGCAATTCGAACAACTGGCGTTCAAGCGCATGCCGCTGATCAAGGCCTTCCATCGCGAATTGGACGGCACCATTCCGAAGGGCACGACCGGCCTCAGCCGCGACGCTGTGACCAATTACGTTGGCGACATCTTCGCGTACGATGCCGAACTAAGCCTCCGTCGCGCCGAGGTGTTCGGCCAGATCGTGGCCTCGCTCACGCCGGCACAGAAGGCCGAGTTTGCGAAGATGAAGTTCGGCGACTACAACACCTGGCCGGATCTGGACGAACGCGACGCGCTCAAGCGGCCCAATCCGGGCACGTCCAAGTTCTTCACGGTGGCCTACATGACGTTTGCCAGCGAGTTCTTCAGTTGGTATGCCGGTTCGGTTGAGGCGGATACCTACTTCTGCCCGGAACGGCACGGCACCTACTTCGGCAGCTTCTACATGAAGGACATGCCGGCCATGGGCAAGCGCAACTTCGACATCAGCACTGCGGTCACGGGCGACAGCGGCGAAACCTTTCTCAACCTGCTGAACGTGGAGCAGCGCGCGAACATCTCGGGCATCATCGACCGGCAGCGGAACGACTTGGCGGAGATCGTCGCGGTGCGCCAGGCCATGTCCGTGGAACTGCGTAAACTATTGGCTGGCGGCACGACAGACAAGGCGAAGGTGCTGGCCTTGGGCCGGCGCTATGGCGAACTGGACGGCGAGATGTCCTGGATGCACGCCACGGCATTCGCGAAGGTGGGCCGATCCCTGACCGCGGAACAGCGCGCCACCTGCGCAAAACTGCGCAACCTGGAAGGCTACAAGAGCGCCCCGGCGTATCTCTACTCACAACCGCTCCAGAAAATGCCCGATCTTCAGAACACCGACTTCCTGTTCGGCGTCTCTGCCGCCCCGCAACCCGCTGCGACCGGCGCGGTCGCGCAGCCGGCTGACGCGGGAACGGCCTTCGCGCTGCGCAGCCCCGAGGTGGTCGATGGCGGCGTTCTGCCGAAGGCCTTCACGGGCGACGGTGAAAGTGCCACGCTTCCCCTGACGTGGGCCGGCGCACCGGCTGGGACGAAGAGTTTCGCCGTGATCATGCATCACATCGATCCGGAGGGTAAGACCAAGTGGTACTGGCTCCTCTACAACATCCCGGCGGACACAAAGAGCCTGCCGAAAAACGTGAAGAACGTTGGGGCACTCGGCAACAACAGCGTCAATGGCAGAACCGAATATGCGCCGCCGCATTCCAAAGGGCCGGGGCCCAAAACCTACATCTACACGGTCTATGCCCTGTCGGCACCGGTCGAACTCACCGTCAAGCCGTCCGAGGTCACCCGCGCCGTGCTGTTAGACGCGATGAGGGATCGGACTTTGGCGACCGCCGAACTGAAGGTGGTCTACACGCGGCCGGCCGGGGCGACTGGCGTGGAAACGCGACCGACCCCTTGAGCCCATCAGTGAAAGGAGTGGTGCGAGATGAAACGCATTCTTCTGCTGTCCTTCCTGCTCGCCTCGTCTGCCTTCGCCTATGAGGCGTTCCAGGGCCCGACAGAACTGATCTACTGGAACACCAACCAGACGGACAACGGCTACACGTTCTTCGGCGTGCGGGGAACGACCTATCTGATCGACATGCAAGGGCACGTCGTCCACACGTGGCCGATCGGGACGAATCCACACCTGCTCGATGACGGCAGTGTGCTTGATGCGTCCAACAACGACCCCAGCGGATTCGCCGGGTTCCTACAGGTGAGTTGGGCGGGCAGCAACATGTGGTCGTATCTGGAGACGCGCACCAACTACCTGCCCCACCATGACTTCACGCGCATCTACAACCCGCAACTTGGCACAAACACGACGCTCTACATCGCCAACAAGACGATCACGTCCAATCAATGCATCGCCGCCGGCTGCAATCCCGCCAATGGCAACAACTACAACAACGCCCAGATGGACGCGATCGTCGAGGTGGACAAGGCCGGCAATATCGTCTGGGAATGGTGGTTCGGCGATCATCTAATCCAGGACTTCGACGCAACCAAGTCCAATTACGTCGGTGCAGGCAAGAGCATCGCGGATTATCCGGGCCGACTGAACGCGAACATCCCCGGCATGCCCGTGCAGCGGGACTGGTTGCACTGTAACTCCATCGACTTCAACCAGTCTCTCGACCAGATCGTCATCAACTCAGTCCGGGGCGAGTTCTACGTCATCGATCACGGGAACACCTTCATTGCCGGCGACCCGGCTGCCAGCATCGCCCGCGCGGCGACATCGGCTGGGGACTTCCTCTACCGGTTCGGTGACCCGGCCCGGTACAGCCAGGGCAGCGCGCCTTCGATTCTCACCAACTGGACGGTATCGACCACCGGCAACAAGCAGATTGGCGGTACGCACCACGTGAGTTGGATTCCGACCGGAATGCCCGGTGCCGGACATTTCCTGATGTTCAACAACTCGCAGAATCTTTTCGAACACACGCAGGCTTCATACAGTTTCGAGGTCAACGCCTACCTCAACAGCAGTGTCGTCGACACGGGGCACTACATCAACCCGCCGGACGCCGGCTACACGTTCTGGCAAGCCCCCGGAACTGCCGACAAAGCAGCGCGGTGGTTGTCCAACCAAACCGTCTGGTCCTACTGTTCCAAAGCCAGCCACGGCATGTTCAGCCATATCGGCGGCAGCGCCCAGCGCCTGGCCAACGGTAACACGCTGATCTGTTCGGACACCGAAGGGCACATCATCGAAGTCACGCCCGCGGGCGACGCCGTATGGGAATACATCAACCCGGTTGCCTCCGACAACATCGTCAAGTTCAAGCACGACAACTGGCCAATGTATAACTCGATCTTTCGCGCATTCCGCTACCTCGCCGGTGACGCGCCCCTGGCCGGGCGCACACTGACTCCCGGCACCACCATAACCGGACGGACTCCATCCTATTACTCGCCCTGACAGGAGGTGCACGATGAAAAGCCATTGGATGAAGACTTCACTCGCAACACCTTCAGGTAGGGTGATGGCCTCCGGCCCCGCCATGAAGGAAGCGCAACAGGCACGGCGCGGCGGGGACGCCGTCGCCCTACCGCGATTGTGCGCACGAGCGTGTGCCTTGACCCAAGGCGTTCTCATTCTTGCACTCGCTGTTGTCGCCCACAACAGCTTCGCCTACGAGCGCTTGCAGGGGCCGACCGAATTGACGTATTGGGACAGGGCGCAAACATACAACGGCTACACGTTTTTCGGCGCGCAGGGCACGACCTACCTGATCGATATGGAAGGCCGTGTTACGCACACATGGCCGCTTGGCATAAATCCGCGTCTGCTGGACAACGGCAACGTGCTCGACGCCACCGGCAGTGACATCAGTGCGTTCACCGGCTTCCGTGAGGTCGATTGGAGCGGCAGCAATGTGTGGCAGTACACGGAGACGCGCACCGGCTACTTCCCGCATCACGACTTCCTGCGCATCTACAACAAGAAACTCGGCGCCGCCACGACGCTCTATCTTGCGAACAAGACCATCACATCAAGCCAGTGTATCGCGGCCGGCTGCACCACGGCGAATGGGAACTACACCAATGTGACTGTTGATGCCATTGTGGAAGTAGATGCCGCCGGCACCGTGGTGTGGGAGTGGTGCTTCTTCGACCATGGAATCCAGGACTACGATGCGGGCAAAGCCAACTACGTTGGAGCCGGCAAGAGCGTCTCCAACTATGCCGGCAGGATCGACCTCAACCTTCCGGGCCGGCCTCTGACGAACGATTGGCTGCACTGCGTCGCGCTCGACTACAACACGAACCTCGACCAGATCGCGGTGACTGCCGCGGGCGGGGAGTTCTATGTCGTTGACCACGGCGGCACGTTCGCCGCCGGCAATCCCACTGCCAGCATCGCGCTGGCCGCCAGCACAAACGGCGATTTCATCTATCGCTTTGGCGATCCGGCACGCTACGGCCAGGGCAGCCCGCCCTCGATCACCATGAACTGGACGGTATCCACCACGGGCAACAAACAGATCGGCGCCGTCAGCCAGGCCGCGTGGATTCCGCCGGGATTGCCGGGCTCCGGGCACTTCCTGGTCTTCAACAACGGCGCCGACCTGTTCGAGACAACGCCACAATCCTATCTCGTTGAAGTCAACGGGTACCTCAATGCGGGCGGTAACGATACGGGGGCGTATGTCAATCCGCCGGACGCCGGCTATACCATCTGGTCACCACCCGGACATGATACTGACAAGCAGAAGAAAAACATGTCGCGCCAGATCGTCTCGACGTTCTACTCCATGGCGAATCAGGCCTTCTTCAGCCACACCGGCGGCAGTGCACAGCGGCTGGCCAACAGCAACACACTGGTCTGCGCCGCCACTGAGGGACACATCTTTGAAGCAACCGCCACGGGCGAGGTGGTGTGGGAGTACATCAACCCCGTCACCACCAACGGCGTCGTGGCCTACAAGCGCGACGGCTGGCCGCTGGCCAATCCCGTCTGGCGGGCCTGCCGCTACAGCGCCACGGATCCTGCGTTGTCCGGACGGACGCTGATCGGCACCAACACGATCGCGGGTGTCGCGCCATCCTACATTTCCGCGCCGTCCATTAGCGGCGTGACCCAGACGCCAGCTTCGCCGTATGCCACCAATACCGTTCTGGTCACCGCCACGATTACGAACAATCAGGCGGTCACTTCAGCATCCCTTACGTATATGGTTGGCGCCGCCAGCAATTCGATTGCCATGACAAACTCCGGGACGTTGTACAGCGCGTCCATCCCCGCCTTCTCCGCCGGAACGCTGGTGAGCTATTTCGTGAGCGCCGCGGATGCTTTCGATAACACGGCCATTGACACACCGCACACGTACACCGTTCAGCATGGCAGCCTGACGAACTCCCCGCCCTGGATTGGCAGCGTCACCCAATCGCCCACGGTCCCCACCAGTGTTGATCCTGTAACGATCACCGCGCAGGTCACGGATGACGTGGCTGTTGCCTCGGTGATTCTTAGCTACATTACCGGAACGGGCGGCAGTGTGACCAATACGGTCTTTGCGGAGATGATGGCAACGAATGCCGTAAAACCGTGGACCGGCGCAGGCTGCGACAATGCATGGACCGTCACCGGCAACTACTGCGAACAGCGTACACAGGCCAACTGTGGCGCCGGCAACCCCTGCGGCATGGAGTACAAGGGCGGCCCGACCACAAACGCATTGACCGCCGCCATGATTGCCACGAGTAACGCCATCAACGCCGTCGGCATGTCTGGTTACGTCGAGTTCTGCCTGCAGGCTCTCACGTTGGATGGGACGGACGGATGGACTTTCCAGCTCGATTCCGGGAGCGGCTACGTCACGCGCTTGGGCGAGCTCACAGGGGCCAGCCATGGCTGGCAAACGAACCACTACGACCTTGCCGGCGCCGACCTGGTCAGCGGGCTGAAAATGCGGTTCCAATTTACCGGCGGTGGTCCCGGTGACGACGACCGGATCGATCTCGACCGGATCTTCGTCAGGACCGTAACTATCGGTGGCGTTCCCTCCAACGTCACCATGACACTGGTGAGCAACGGCGTCTACGCTGCCCAAATCCCGGCACAAACGGCCGGCACCACGGTTCGGTACTACGTGATAGCCGCCGATAGCGATGGGGCCAGCACTTGGTCTCCGGCAGGGGCTCCCGCCAGCACATACGCCTACACCGTCAGCGCTGCCACGAACATCATGCCGGCGGTTTCGTTCACCGGGCAGTTCGTTAGGATCCCCGGCGGGAGTTACGTCATGGGCGATCACTTTGGGTATGTGGATCCGGATCATCCCAGCGATGAGCTTCCGCTCCACACGGCGTACATCTCGCCGCTTTACATGGCCACGACACTGGTCACATGCCGCGAGTACTGCGACTACCTCAATGATGGGCTCAACCAAGGGCTGATCGAGGTGCGCTCGAATGTCGTGTACGCGGTCGGCGGCAGCAACATCTACTTCTACACCTATGGTGGGTCCGTCTACAGCCGAATCCAGTACACGGGAACCGGGTTCGTCGTCCTCGATAGCCGCGACCTGCATCCCGTTACCAGCATGCTCTGGCACGGCGCGATCGCCTACTGCAACTGGCTGAGTCAGCGAGACGGCTTCACCCCGTGCTACGACCTCAGCACCGGCGACGTCGCCTTCACCAACAATGGCTTTCGTCTGCCGACCGAAGCCGAGTGGGAGTACTGCGCGCATGGCGGTTTGACCAATCCCTACTGCATGTTTCCATGGGGCACCAACAGCAACCCGGACGGGACATACGCCAACTGGGAAGGGTCAGGGGATCCGTTTGAAATGGGAGTCTACCCGTACACCACACCCGTCGGCTTCTACAACGGCGCTTTACGGTACAAGTCCGACTACAAGTGGCCCGGCAGCCAAACCTCCTACCAGACCAGCGACGGCTCGAATCCCTTCGGGCTTTACGACATGGCCGGCAGTGTCTGGGAGTGGGTGAACGACTGGTATGCGAGCGGCTACTACGCGTACTGCGTGAGCAATAACATCGTCACCAATCCGCCTGGGCCGACGACCGGCGACATATTCGCCGATCATGGCGGCATCGCATACCGCGGCATGCGCGGCGGCACGTGGTACAACGGCGGAGGCCAAACCAATTTCGGCTATGCGCGTGTTTCCAACCGCGATCCGTCTTGGTCGCGCGGCCCATCGCCCGACGGCAACGACATCTCCACCTGGTTCCAGGTTGGTTTCCGCGTCATGCGTCCGGAGAGACTCACGCAAACCGTCGGACTGTTTCTCAATGCCACCAACGCCTTTCCCGGCTACACGCTGATGTCGCCGATGCAAAGCACCAACACCTACCTGCTCAACAACGCCGGCCAGTACGTCCACAAATGGACCAGCCAGTATCCTCCGGGCCGAGCCGATTACCTGCTATCGAACGGACACCTCATGCGCGAGTGCTCAGCGCATTCCATCATCTCCACCGGTGGCGGCGAAGGCGGCCGCCACGAAGAGCACGACTGGGCCGGGAACCTCGTATGGGCGTTTGATCTCAACACCGCCACGAACATGTCGCACCACGACTTCAAAGTCCTGCCTAACGGCAATCTCATCATGATTGTCTGCGAGGTGAAGACCACCGCCGAAGTGCTGGCGGCCGGATTCAACCCTGCGATTCTTGACACCTCGATTACCACCAGCGGCGGCTTCATGCTGCCGGACTACGTCGCCGAGGTGCAGCCCACGCGCCCGTATGGCGGCATCATCGTCTGGGAATGGCACGCCTGGGACCATCTCATCCAGGATTTCGACAGCAGCAAGAACAACTACGGCGTGGTCAGCAACCACGTGGAACTCATCAACCCCAACGGCACCGGTATGATGATCCAGCAATTCTGGAACCACATGAATGCCATCGACTACAATCCTCAACTCGACCAGATCGTGTTGAGCGTCCGCGGCAACAGCGAGCTCTGGGTGATCGACCATCAACTCACGACCGCCCAGGCCGCCGGACACACCGGCGGACGCTACAACAAGGGCGGCGATCTGCTCTACCGCTGGGGCAACCCTGCGCAATACAAATTGGCCTCGCAGGCCAACCAGATGCTCTGGCAGCAACACGACGTGCAATGGATCGCGACCAACTGCCCGGGCGCCGGGCACCTTCTGATCCACGACAACGGCATCGGCCGTGGGTACACTTCCATTGACGAAGTTGTCCCCCCCGTGGACAGCGCCGGCAACTACACACGCCTCGCGGGCACCGCGTTCAGTCCCTCGAGCCTCTATTGGACCTACCAGGCCAGCCCCCCGACCAACTATTACTCCTCCGAGATCTCCGGCGCTCAGCGCCTGCCCAACGGCAACACGCTCATCTGCGGCGGCATCTTCGGCAAACTCTTCGAAGTGACCACCAACGGGCAGACCGTATGGCTTTATCTCAACCCCGAGACGACCGTCCCGCTGTCCCAGGGCACGCCAATTCCTGCCGATGCGCACATGTCTGGGCAATGGTTCAACGAAGTTTTCAAAGTCCATCGTTATCCGACGAACTACGCCGGGTTGTTCGGTAAGGATCTTACACCGCGCGGGACCGTTGAACCCTACACTGGCGCCGCCACCGATACCGTCGGCCTTGGATTGCCCGATGTCTGGGTCCGGGCTCACTTCGGCAGCCTCTCCGCTGTCACCGCCAGCAGCAGCCACTCCACCAACGGATTGACGGACATCCTCGAATACCAATACGGCCTTGATCCGACTGTATGGTCCTCGGCTAACGACGGCATTCCCGACGGTTGGGCCATCGCCTACGGTTTCGACCCCACGCTGGCGTCTGTCGCAACGCTCACGAATACCAACGGCTTTACCACGCTTCAGTCCTACATCGCCGACCTCGACCCGACGAATCCTGACTCCCAACTGGCCATTATCGGGATTGCTTCCACAAACAACGGCGTTCAACTCACTTGGGTCGGTGGCAGCAACGCATGGCAGTACCTGGATTGCGCGTCGATGCTCACCACCAACCAGTGGAGCGCCATCTTCACCAACGTGCCGCCGACCAGCATCACCAACTCCGTCATTCACACTGGCGCCGCCGCGTCCACCAACCTATTCTACCGGGTCAGAGCGGGGAGATAAGAATCTTGAAGCGGAAGACACTGGCTATCGCGTTGTTGCTGGGGTGGGTCATTCTCACCACCTCGGTCTTCGCGGCCACCAATTACCTTGCCAGTGTCAGTCCGTCCTGGGCGCCGCAGGGCACGAACGATCTCCTGGTGACCTTCACGTTGAGCGCCGGCCCACCGCGCCCGCCGCCGCCCGACGTCGCGGCAACCAATGTGACCATGGGCGATCTGGTTGGCGCTTCGATGACGCACCCTTATTCGAATACGGTCACCGCGGTGTTCAATGTTCCCGGCAACGAGACGCCGGGCGCCAAGGAAGTGCTGATCCGTTTTCAGGGCACCAATGACCTCGTGGCCTTCAAATCCGGGGGGTTCACCGCCACCGTGGCCACGGCGATCAGCGCCGGCTTTACGGCCGCGCCGACGAGTGGTATCCCACCGCTGACAGTCTATTTCACCGATGCTTCCGTCAGTATGGTGACAAACCGTCTTTGGAATTTCGGCGATGGCATGACCGGCACCGACACGAATCCGGTCCACACCTACTACGCCGTTGGCCGCTACACCGTGAGCCTCACGGTGTGGGGCACACTCGGATCGAACACGTTGACCCGCGCAGACAATGTCGTGGTCAATCAAGCGCCGTCAAACGGCGCGTATGCGATCGTGGATACAAGTCAGACGAACTGCTACAACGACACAGTGGTCATCCCCGCGCCTGCGCCGGGACAGCCGTACTACGGACAGGATGGCGAGATTGCCGGAAAACAGCCAGCCTACCACGACAACGGCGACGGAACGGTTTCGGACCTTGATACGGGACTCATGTGGGTGCAGGCGCGCGGCACGCAGCAAGTCACGTGGGCGGCTGCGGTCTCGAACGCCACCGTCTGCCGTGTGGGCGGCTACAGCGACTGGCGAATACCGGCGATCAAGGAGCTTTACTCGCTGGTGAAGTTCACGGGAGCCAATGGAATCGGTTTCACCAATGCCGCCGGCTACGTTCCATTCATCGACACCAACGTTTTCGGGTTCGCCTACGGGGGCACTTCGACAAATATCGGGTCCCGCGTCATTGACGCCCAGGACTGGTCCGCCAACGCCTACGTGAGCACGGTAATGGGCAGTCAGGCTGCGGCCTTTGGATTCAACTTCACGGATGGACGCCTCAAAGGATATCCGCCGGCCAACTCGAACTACGTCCGCTATATCCGCGGGAATGCGAGCTACGACGTCAACAATTTCATGATCAACGGCGACGGCACGATCTCGGACAAGGCCACCTGGCTGATGTGGTCGCGCGACGACAGTGGCATCGGCATGAACTGGTCGAACGCGCTGGCATGGGTTCAGGCCCAGAACGCCTCGAATTACCTCGGCCACAACGACTGGCGGCTGCCTAACGCCAAGGAACTGCACAGCATCGTGGATTACACGCGCTCGCCGGACACAACGGCTTCCGCCGCGATCAATCCGATATTCAATTGCACCGCCATCACCAACGAGGCCAGCCAGCCCGACTTTCCGTGGTACTGGACCGGCACGACGTTGCTGACCAGCCCCACGGCCGCGGAGGGCGTGTACGTTTGCTTTGGTCGCGCCATGGGGTACATGGACGGCTGGCTCGATGCGCACGGCGCCGGCGCACAGCGGAGCGATCCCAAAGGAGGCAACCTCTCAAGCTACACCCATGTCGGGAATGGGTACTACAGTGCCCAAGCCCCGCAAGGCGATGCTGTCCGTATTTACAACTACGCGCGTCTGGTACGGGACATTCCGGCCACGAATTCTTGGCGCTTTGCCTTTGTCGGCGACACGCATATTCCGTTGACCACGATTCCGGCGGAAATCGCAGGAGCGGTCGTGAGCGACGACGCCAAGTTCCTCATCGTCGCCGGTGACCTGACCGAATCAGGATCGGCTTGTTCCACGAGCACCTTTGCGAGCCAGCTTGCCACCTGGCGAAGCGAGATGGCGCCGCTTTCCGCCGCGGGCATTCCCGTCTATGTGATTCGCGGCAACCACGAGGATGACGTGCCCAGCGGCCTTCCCGTGTGGACCAATTTCTTCAGCGGCCCCTACGCCATGCCCGGCAATGGCCCCACCGGGGAAATGGACCTGACCTACTCGCTCAACTTCGTGTACAGCAACACGCTGTTCCTGGCCTTCGACGATTATGTCAATATTCACCAGGTCAACCAGCCGTGGCTGGACCAACAGCTCGCCACCAACCTCCTGCCGCACATCTTTGTCTATGGGCACGAACCGGCGTTCAAGGCGTTCCACACCGATTGTCTCGGCTCGTGTCCATCCCAGCGCAACGCTTTCTGGAGTAGTCTCACTGCCGCAGGCGCGAAGGTCTATCTCTGCGGCCACGACCACTTCTTTAACTTTGCGCGTATTGACGACGGCGACGGCAACGCCAGCAACGATCTCTACCAGTGCATCGTCGGCACCGGCGGGAGCACCAACTGGCCGCCCCAGCGCTACAATTACAACGGCACCAACGCTCCCTACACGCCGGTCAACGTCTACAGCATCACCAACACGTACGGTTATCTCCTCGTCGAAATCAGCGGCCCGACTACCAATGATCTCGGCGTCACGATGACGTGGAAGCAGCGCACCTACGACACCAACACGGCATCGTACATCTACGTCGCGACCACCAATGTCCTCGCCTACACCGCCGCCGCCCGCAATGGTTCTGCTGGCCCCGCCGCCGGTTTCACGGCAGCGCCAACAAACGGTGGTGCACCCTTGGTAGTCATGTTCACTGATTCATCGACCGGTGTCATCACCAGCCGGTTCTGGAGTTTTGGCGACGGCGCGGCCACCAACAGCACAGCGACCAATCTGACGCACACCTACACCTTCCCAAGCTCCAATACTGTCACTCTCACCGTGAATGGCCCGCTCGGGTCCAATAGCATCAGCCAGCTTCTTGTGGCCCTCTCCGTGGACACGGTGGGCGACGGCATTCCCGATTGGTGGCGCGCGTTCTACTTCGGCGGCAGCGGCACCATCACCAACGCGCAGTCGTGCGCCACCGCCGACCCGGACAAGGACGGCATGAATAACTGGCAGGAATACCTCGCAGACACCAACCCGACGAACAGCGATTCCCGGTTGGCGATCCTCAGCATCTCGACGCTGAACAATGATGTGCTTCTCACCTGGACGGGCGGCAGCAGCGTCTGGCAATACTTGGAATGCACCCCGGACCTTGTCTCGAATCGATGGACAGCCGTTTTCAGCAACACACCGCCCACGTCGATTACCAACTCCATCACCTGTTCCGGCGCGGCGGTGGAAAGCAATCTCTTCTATCGTGTCAAGGCGATCAGATAGATCATGAAAAAGTCTCCAACCGCATCATTGTGCCGTTCCGGCGATTCCCGTTTGGCTGGGCGTGCCACGGACACATCCGCAAGAATGGAGCGAAACGGTTTCCCTATCGGGCGAAGAACATTCCTCGGTGTGCTCGCGTCGGCACTCGCTTGGTGTCTCATGCCGGCGATGGGGCAATCGAATGCGCCGAATGACGGGAAGCGAGGAGGCAAGCGCCCACGTCGTACCAGTGATGGCGAAGAATACGTGTTGCCGCCCGAACTGGCGGCATTCTCCCTGCTGTCGCTCGTGCTGGGACGTATCACTGACCGGGCGGTCACTGTCAGTGCAATGGCGAAGGAACCGATGGAAGGATATTTCGAGTATGGGACGGCATCAGGCAGCTATGACCGCAAGACCGGCGAGATCCTGTTCCCCGCTGGTGCGCCTGTGGAGTCTGTCTTCAACGAGCTTCTTCCCAACACCGAGTATTTCTACCGGCTGCAATGCCGCAAACAGGGTGAAACGGCCTTTCAGGCAAGGCCGGAGTGCTGGTTTCACACGCAACGCGCCGCTGGCAGTACCTTCACGTTCGGGGTTCAAGGCGACTCGCATCCGGAACGGCCTCAGATGAACGACCCGGAATTGTACGCCCGCACATTGCTCAGTGCAGCATCTGGGAAACCGGATTTCTACATCTGCATGGGAGATGATTTCAGCGTGGACACGCTCCGCACCGTGAATGCCGACAGCCTTGCCCAGCGCTACACGCTCCAGCGTCCGTTCCTTGGACTGGTCGCTCAGTCTGCGCCGATCTTTCTGGTCAATGGGAACCACGAACAAGCGTCCTTGTTCAACTTCAACCAATCCGATGTCCGTCACGAGGTGGCCGTCGACGTCCAAGGCGCGCGAAATCGGTATTATCCCACGCCCTCACATGGTGGGTTCTACACAGGCGATACCGAACCGCTTCCACCGATCGGGCAGTTGAATGACTATTGCTCCTGGACATGGGGCGACGCACTCTTCGTCATTCTGGATGGCTACTGGCATTCGCCCGCGCTCGTGGACAACGGATTCCGCGAGGGTCCCGGCGGCCCGGAGCGCCATGACGAACACAAGGAGCGCGACTGGTGGGGAATCACGCTTGGCAATGCCCAATACCAGTGGTTCAAACGAACGCTCGAACAGAGCAAGGCCAAACACAAGTTCGTCTTCGCGCATCATGTCTTGGGCACGGGCCGGGGCGGCATTGAGGAATCCGACCTGTACGAATGGGGCGGCAGAAACAAGCGGGGTGAGTGGCAGTTCGAGCAGAAGCGTCCAGGCTGGGAGTTGCCCATTCATCAACTGATGGTCAAGCACGGGGTCTCGGTCTTCTTTCAGGGGCACGACCACCTCTTCGCACGGCAGGAACGCGACGGTATCATCTATCAGGAAGTGCCCATGCCCGCTGATCAGGGCTACGTGGCGTACAATGAAGACCGTTATCATTCAGGCGTGAAGCTGCCCAACGCAGGGTATTTGCGTGTCACCGTGTCGCCCGAAGAGGTGAAGGTCGACTACGTCCGGTGTTACTTGCCCAAGGATGAGACCGACCAGCGGAGAACTGGCGAGATCGCGGACAGCTATACGATCCGGTCGAAAGGCCGCCATGCGTGAGACATTGAGGCATTCTTTCGTGACTGCATGCGCTCTGTCGGTAGCTCTCCGCAGCGTAGCGGTCGCCGGTTCACAAACCCCGGTTGATCGGGGACACCAGGGGCATGGAACGACGACCTATTTCAACGTAACTGTTCCCGCGCATTCCTACGATGTGATCTTGGCGCGACCGGAGAAAGACGCCGTCACGTTGAGCGTGCTCACGTATCTGGACATGGAAGGTTTCGTAGCGTATGGGCGGCAGGCGGGGGCTTGCACCAATCAGACGACGGTGCGGGAGTTCAAGGCAGGCGAGCCCGTTGAAATAGGAATCGGCTCACTGCAAACGAATGCTCAGTATTACTATCAGTTCCGTTTAGGGACTCCCGGCACCGCGCAGTTCACCAACACCCCCGAACATATCTTCCACACCGCCCGCCCGCCAGGCAGCAGTTTCACCTTCACCCTGACGGCGGATGCGCATTTGGACGAACACACCAGTCCGGATGTCTATTGCCAAACCCTATCCAATATCGGGGCGGACAAACCCAACTTCCATCTCGACCTCGGGAACCTCTTCATGACAGATAAACACGCGGATCGTGATGAAGCGGCCCGACAGTATCTGGCGCAGCGGTACTATCTCGGTCAAATCGGCGGCTCCGTTCCGATCTTCCTCGCGCTGGGGACCCATGACGGCGAGAGCAGCAGGTATGACGACAGATCCGACGACTGCCTCGCGGTGTGGTCAAATCTGATCCGCAAACGCTACTTCCCCAATCCTGTGCCTGACGGCTTCTACACCGGCAACGACGTGCATGAACCACACTGCGGCATCCTTCAGGATTACTACGCATGGGAGTGGGGCGACGCGCTTTTCGTTGTGCTTGATCCCTTCCGGTATTCGGCTCGCCAGCGGGGCGGTGGTGACGGATGGGGGTGGTCGCTGGGGCTGGCGCAGTATCGGTGGCTTGAACAAACGCTGAAACAGAGTCGGGCAAGGTTCAAGTTCGTCTTCATCCACAACCTGCTCTGCGGCGACCAAGCGGCGCGCGGTGGTGTCGAGGTCGCGGCTTTGAACGAATGGGGCGGAAAGAATGCGGACGGCCATGACGGATTCAAGGAACACCGCGCGGGGTGGGACATGCCGGTTCACCAGTTGCTCGTGTCCAACCATGTGGCCGCAGTCTTCAAGGCCCACGACAATTTCTACGCGCGGCAGGAACTTGATGGCATCCTTTACCTGATGGTTCCCCAGCCAAGCTTTGCCGGGGAAGACCGCATTCGCGATTTGGACAACTATGGGTACAGGCAAGGAAAGTTCCTCGGGAATTCCGGGCACGTGCGGGTCAGCGTTTCCCCCGAGAGGGTTGGCGTAGATTACGTCAAGTCTTCGCCTGAAAAGACTGTGGCTGACAGTTACGTCATCACAGCAAAATAGGGAATATTCCCCACGCACCGGACAATGCTCTCGCCGCCTGATTGACGGGGGTGCTATTGTCTTAGCGGTATTCGGGGCTTCTCCTGGGTGCCACAGGCTGCTATCCACAGACGGGCTATGGACTCTTCTTCCATTGAGAATGCGACCGGCCAACCGAATGACCAGGACCTGGTCCGCGCCGCCAAGAACGGCGATCTGGCCGCGTTCGAGACCCTGGTCAAGCGCCATGAGCGCCGGATCTACGGGTTGGCTCGCCGTCTGACTGGCTCCGAACATGACGCCCAGGATGTGACGCAGCAAACGTTCCTCAGCGCAGTGAAGAATCTCTCGGGGTTCCGGGAAACCGCGGCATTCTCCACTTGGCTTACCACCATTGCTGCCAACGCCGCCCTGAAGGTTGTGCGCAAGCGCCGCGGTCTGCAAACCACATCCCTGGATGAAGCCACCGATCCGGATGAGGACGGTCAGATTCCGCACCCGGAATACATCGCCGACTGGCGCGAAACTCCCGACCGCCTGGCTCAGCGCGCCGAGACACACCGATTGCTCGACGCCGCCATTGCCGAACTGGCCCCCGTACACCGCGCCGTCTTCCTGCTCCGGGATGTGGAAGACCTCTCGATCAGGGACACCGCCAAGGCATTGGGAATCAGTGAAGCGAATGTGAAGGTCCGGCTTTTACGCGCGCGCATGCAGTTGCGCGAACGGCTCACTCGCGTCTTCGGCGACGAGGCGCGCCGGTACAAACCGGGTAACCACGCTCACGGCTTCGCATCAGGACACGCATTACAGGAGAAAGCCCATGACTAAGAAGCGCACCAAGACCCATTCGATCGGGGGTAAGCACGGCGCCACGTGCGGCGAACTCCTTGCCCTGCTCAATGAGTATGTGGATGGCGGCGTGGACCCTTCGGTCTGCAAGGAACTGGAATCCCATCTTGCGCAGTGCAACCCGTGCCGCGTCGTGGTGGACAACGTGCGCAAGACCATTACCCTGTACCGCAACGAAGTGCCCTGCGAGTTGCCTGCCGAGTTCCGCGACCGCCTGCACACCGCCCTCCGCAACTGCTGGAAAGAGACCGGCCCAGCCAAGAAACGCCCCAAAAGCCGATGAAAACGGCATCTCCGCCGGTCCCTTCCGATTTCCTGTAACCTTTCACCGCCTCGTGGGTCTAATCCTGTAACGGACAACAAGTCCGAAGGGAGGAAGAAGCCATGAACGGAGTGAAGGAACTGCAGGAAGCGGATTTTCAGAAAGAAGTCCTCGACTCGGATGTGCCGGTGCTGGTGGATTTCTTCGCGCCCTGGTGCGGCCCATGTCGGGCCCTGGCACCCGCGCTGGAGGGCGTAGCAAAGACTTACGACGGCCGACTGAAGGTCGTCAAGGTCAACGTGGACGATGCCCAGCAACTGGCCGCCGGGTGCCGCATCCGCGGCGTGCCCACGTTGATGTTCTTCAAGGATGGGAAAATGGTGGACACCATCGTCGGCCTGCCGCCCGCCAATGTCCTGAGGACGAAACTTGACGCCGTCGCGGTCTCGCCGATGCGAGTTGGTGTATGCGGGTGCAGCGCATGAAGAGGAGGTGGCCCATGATCGCTCGATTAGCCATAGGCGTAGTAGTCGGTGGGCTCCTGGGGTATGGGGTGTACCGGTTCATCGGCTGTTCCAGTGGCACCTGTCCGATTACGTCGAACCCTTGGGTGAGTACGATCTTCGGCATGGTGATCGGCGGCCTGTTCTCCGGCGGCTTCTGATGGAAGGAAAGAAAGACACAATGACAACAGAACGATATGTTCGCATGGTGGCTGGCGCCTTTGTGCTGGTGAGTCTGGCGCTGGGTTACTGGGTCCATCACGGCTGGTTCTTCTTCACGGCCTTCGTGGGGCTGAACCTGTTCCAGTCGGCATTTACGGGATTCTGTCCTTTGGAGTTGATTCTCCGGCGTTGCGGTGTGCCGTCGGCCGCGGGTGGGTGCGGTTGCAGCGGGAAGTGACTGCTTTACGGTGCTCGTCGCCTCCGACCCAAATGCCAAGGGCTTTATTGTTTCCGGGTTCCCTGCTATGAAGAACCGCACGAACTGCCACGGCCCGGCGCCGTTGCGTCTCCAGCAGAAAGGAAATGCAGTATGAGATCGATCGTGATGTGTTGCCGAATCGCGCCGGCGCTCTTGGTGGCGATGCTGTTTTACTTGCCGCAGGCATCTGCTGTCACGCTCGATGAATGCATCGTCACCACCCTTCGGAACAACCCCGACGTGCGCGCCGCGACAGAACGCGTTCAGGCTGCCCGAGCGGCCATCAAGGAGGCCCAGTCCGCTTACTACCCGATGCTCGTCGGTTCGACCACCTATGCCCGCACGGACAACCCGCCCCAGGCATTCATGATGATGCTCAACCAGCGCAATGTCTCCATGCAGTCGGACTTCAATAATCCGCCCGACACCGACAATCTCGCGTTGAGTCTCGGCGTGAAATACCGTCTGTACGACTTCGGCAGACGCGGACTCGACAACGAGATGGCCAAGGACGGCGCGGCGATCTCCCAACTGGTGCTGCGGGGCCTTCAGAACGATCTGATCCATCAGGTCACGCGCGGGTACTACTCGGTCCTTCAAGCCGGCGCTTTCGTAGCGGTGCATGAGGAATCGGTCAAGAGTTTGGAAGAAAGCCTTCGGGTCGCCAACGAGCGTGTGAAAGCGGGCGGCGCGGTGAAGACCGATGTCCTGAACCTCGAAGTCCAACTCGCCCAGGCCAAGGAAGACCTTATCCGTGCCCGTAACGGCGTCAAGTTGTCGTTGGCTGCGCTCAACACGGCCATCGGCACCAACCTGGTGGATTCAGCGAACATACCGGCCAAGGTCGAACCGCCCGGCGCCAGGCCGCCGGAGAGCGAAGACTTGAGCGTCATTCAGAACCGGCCGGAACTGCAAGCCGCCCGGAAGGGAGCCGAAATCCAGCAGACTGCGCTGCGTAAGGCCCGGCGGCAGTACATGCCCACAGTGAACGCCTTCGGCTCCATGGACTGGAATAGCGACGTTTCGACAGACTTCGAGCGCAGCTACATCGTTGGCGTGGCGGCCGAGGTGGAACTCTTCGATGGCTTTCGCCGTGGCGCGGCGGTTTCGGGCGCCAGTGCCCAGCAACGGGCAGCGGCGGCCGAGGCGGAGAAGGCAGCCAGCAATCTGCGGCTCGATCTCACCTCCGCCTCCATACAGGCTGGGGAGGCATGGGATCGGCTCGACGTTGCCCGCAAGAGCATCGAGAACGCGGAGGAGGCCCTAAGGATCACGCAGCAACGCTATCAGCAGGGCGCGGCTGACCTGCCCGAATTGCTGACCGCGCAGGTGGGGCTCACCGGAACACGATCGCGCAATGTGGCGGCCCTGTATGACTACTGGATCGCACTCTCGAATCTGGAACGTGCGAGAGGTCAACTGGTTGGCCGCTACTCCAAAGGCGAGTGACGAGGAGAGGGAAATATGACCGAAGAAACGAAGAACGATGAAGTGAAAAACGAAGCGCCGCCGGCGCCCAAGCGCGCCTGGGGACGCATCACAAAACCATTGGTGGGTGTGGCCATTCTCGTGGTGGTCATTCTCTGGAGTGTCGGCGTGTTCCGCACGCGCACACCCGCTGGCCGTCTGGAATGCCAGCCCGGACTCCCTGTGCCGCCGAATGCCGAATTGTTTACGGTGAAACCGGAATCCATCGCGCCGCGCGTGGATGTGGTGGGCACGGTGGCCTCTGACGTAAAGGTGAACCTTAGCGCCCGAATCCCGGCCTATGTGAAGGAGGTGTTCGTCTCCGCCGGCAGCCCGGTCAAGAAGGGGCAGGAACTCATCACTCTCGACGACCGGGAGATCAAGGAACAGGTCACGGCGGCCGAGGCTCAGTTCAAACAGGGCGAGACCGAGCTGAACCGCGCGCGACAACTGTTCGACAACAAGGCAACGACCGAGCAGGCCCTCACGGCGGCGCAGTCCATGTTCACAGCCGCCCGCGCCCAGTGGGAGCGCAGCAAGGTCATGCTGACCTATGCGCAGATCACCGCGCCCATGGATGGCGTGGTCACCGATCGACGCATCGAACCCGGCGACATGGCCAATCCCGGCCAGGTGCTCCTGGCGATCTACGATCCCACGAACATGCAACTCGAAGTCCCTGTTCCCGTGCGCCTCCTCGCGAAACTCCCCGTCGGCCAGACCGTGGAAGTCACGCTGGACCGGCCCGCCACCAACTTCCAGGGCCGGGTACGGCAGATCGTGAGCGAGATCGACCCGCTCAGCCGTACCCAACTCGTCAAAGTCCACATCGAGGGGACCTCCAGCGATGTGGATGTGTTGCCGGGAACCTTCGGCCGACTCTGGGTGGCTGACGACGCCCGTCAGACCATCGTCATTCCGGCCTCCGCCGTTTACTCCGTCGGCCAGATCGAACTGGTTCAGGTCGTTAAGGACCAACGCGCCATCCGCCGAGCGGTCCGGACAGGGCCGAAGCACGGCACATCCGTGGAAGTCCTTTCCGGTTTGGATGCCGGAGACGTCGTCCTCGTGAATCCCGTCCAGGAGAACTGACGCCATGGACATCGAACCGAAACATTCTGTCGTCAGCGGGATCATCGAGGCATTCCTCAAGGGGAACCTCGCCATCCTCCTGATCATCATCGCACTGGCCGCCGGCGCGGCGGCGCTTTTCCTGACACCGCGGGAAGAAGAGCCGCAAATCGTCGTACCCCTGGCCGATGTGATGGTCATGTATCCCGGCGGGTCGGCCCAGGAGGTGGAGCGGCTGGTCTCTTCGCGGCTCGAACGCATGCTGTACCAGATCGACGGCGTGGAATACGTGTATTCCATGTCTCGGCCGGGCATGGCCGTCGTTACGGTGCGCTTCAGGGTCGGCGAGGACCGCGAGAAGAGCCTGATCAAACTCTACAACAAGATATTCCAGAACATCGACAAGACCACGCCTGGCATCGCCGGCTGGGTCGTGAAGCCGATCGAGATCGACGACGTTCCGATCGTCAATGTGGCACTCTACAGCGACCGCTACGACGAACACACCCTCTATCGTGTGGGCGAGGAGGTCGTTGCCCGGCTCCAGCACATCCCCAATACCGGTAACATCACGCTCCACGGCGGCCAACGCCGCGTGCTCCACGTGTATCTCGACATGGAACGGATTGCGGCCTACGGCTTGTCCCCCATGGAGATCGCGGGCGCGCTCAAGGTGTCGAACGCCCAGTTGGAGAGCGGCGGGTTCGAGCAGGCCAACGCTTCGTTGCGCGTCGAAGCCGGACCATTCCTTCGCGACGTCACCGAGATCCGCAACCTGATGGTGGGAGCGCATGCGGGCCGTCCGGTCTATCTGCGCGACGTGGCGAAGGTCGAGGATAGCCCCGAGGAACTCCAATCCTACACCCGGATTGGCTTCGGTGCCGCCGCGGCCCAGGCGACCAACGGCATGGCGAAAGGGGCGTCGTTCCCCGCCGTCACCATCGCCGTGGCCAAGAAGAAGGGAAGCAACGCGGTATGGGTCTCCCGCGAGGTGGAGCGCTCGCTCGAAGCCATGCGGGGCAAGATCATTCCGGACGAGATGCGGTTCCGCGTCACGCGGGACTATGGCGAAACCGCCAATGACAAAGTCAACGGCCTGGTCGAAAGCCTGATCCTGGCCATTATCACGGTGATCGTGCTGATCGCCGTCACCATGACTCTGCGGGTCAGCATCATCGTAGCTCTCGCCGTGCCCATCACCTATGCCCTTACGCTGTTGGTCAACTTCCTCGCCGGCTACACGATCAACCGCGTCACGCTCTTCGCGTTGATCCTCTCGCTTGGACTCCTCGTGGATGACCCCATCGTGGCGGTGGAGAACATCTACCGGCACCTCAAGATGCGCCGCTACCCGCGTCTCCAGGCCATCGCTATGGCCATGAACGAAGTCCTGCCTCCGGTCATCCTGGCCACGCTCGCCGTCGTCGTGGCGTTCATCCCCATGTTCTTCATCACCGGGATGATGGGCCCCTACATGCGCCCCATGGCACTGAACGTGCCGCTCGCCATGCTGGCCTCCATGCTCGTTTCCTTCGCCATCACCCCGTGGGTGTCCAGCAAACTGTTGCGCGACGATGATTCTCACGAGGCCTACGACGTCAAACAGACGCGCACCTACCGCGTGTACAGTGCCGTCATGCGCCCCTTCGCCGATTCCCGCCGCAAAGGCGCGCTTCTGTTGGTGGTCACCGGCGCTCTATTTGCCCTGTCGCTCTTCTTGATCCCCACTGGCGGCGTGCCGCTAAAGATGCTGCCGTTCGATAACAAGAACGAGTTCCAGATGCTCGTGGACATGCCGGAGACGGCCACCTTGGAGACTACGGACGGCGTAGTGCGGGATCTGGAGACGTTCTTGCGCACGCTTCCGGAAGTCACGGACTTCACGTCTACCGTGGGCGCCGCCTCGCCCATGGACTTCAACGGCCTGGTGCGGCACTACTACCTGCGGCAGGGACCGCATGTGGCCGACATCCGGGTCGGCCTCTTGCCCCGCAACAACCGAGAGATGGATAGCCACTCCATCATTCTGCGCATCCGTAACGACGTTGCCGCCATCGGCAAGCATTGGAACGCGCGTGTCAAGCTCGTGGAGGTGCCGCCGGGACCGCCCGTGCTCTCAACGGTCGTCGCCGAGATCTACGCGCAGCCGCACCACGCATACAAGGACCTGATTGATGCAGCGCAGGTGGTCAAGGCCCGCTTGGAGACGGAGCCGGGAGTCGTGGATGTGGACGACACCGTCGAAGCGGACCAACGCGAGTTGTTCTTCCACGTGGATCGCGAGAAGGCTGGCCTGAATGGCATCTCCACCGAGGATATCACGCAGACCCTCTACCTGACCCTCAACGGAATGTCAGGCGGCGCGGTGCATGTGCCCGGCCAGCAGAATGAAGTGCCCATCATCCTGCGGCTGCCGCGCGAGAACCGCTCCGATCCCGCCCTGCTCAAGAACATCGTTGTTAAGGGCCGAAGTGGGCACGCGGTACAACTCGGCGAACTGGGTCGCTTCGAGGAAACGACTTTTGACAAGACGATCTTCCACAAGAACCTGGAACGCGTCGTCTACGTTACCGCGGAAATGGCCGGACGCGGCCCGGCTTATGCCGTGCTCAACCTCCAGTCCCACTTCAACAAACACCCGTTGCCCGCCGGGATGAACATCGACTGGCGCGGTGAAGGCGAGTGGAAGATCACCCTGGATGTCTTCCGTGACTTGGGCATCGCCTTCGCGGCTGCCCTGGTGGCGATCTACGTCCTGCTGGTCTATGAGACCGCCTCGTACATCCTGCCGGTGGTCATCATGATGTCCATTCCGCTCACTCTCATCGGCATCATGCCCGGCTTCTGGCTACTCAACCTTATCGTCAACCGTCCGGTGGGCGGATTCAGCAATCCGGTTTACTTCACGGCGACGGCCATGATCGGCATGATCGCGCTGGCGGGCATCGTGGTCCGGAACGGCATCATCCTGGTGGACTTCATCCGCAACGCAGTTGCCCGCGGACAGTCGGCCCGTGACGCGGTGTTCGAGGCCGGCGCGGTCCGATTCCGCCCCATCTTCCTCACCGCCGGCGCCGCCCTACTGGGCACGTGGCCGATCACCCTCGATCCGATCTTCAGCGGCCTCGCGTGGGCCATCATCTTCGGGTTGTTCGTGTCCACCGCCTTTACGCTACTCATCATCCCGACCGTTTACATGCTGATCTACGGCAAGAAGGCGGAAGGGGAGAAAACGGAGGAACTCGTATGAAACTGCTGATGGTCATCTGCCCGGAAGAACGCCGCGACCAAGTCACGGCCATGGTGGAGAAGCATGGGGTCCGTTCCTTCACAGAGCTACCTCAGGTCATTGGGGAAGGCGTCACCGGCAAGCGGCTCGGCGCGCACGTGTGGCCCGGCAAGTCCGTGCTCATGTTTACCGTCGTGACGGACGAAAAGAAGGACGAACTCGTCGCCGCCCTCAAGGAGTGCCAGAAGAGCCTCTTCCCCGGGGAAGGCATGAAAGCCTTTGTGCTCCCGGCAGAAGAGGCGTTCTGAACGAACCGAAGGAACCGACTATGGCCCTCATCATCGAGAAATCCCACTGTCCCCAGAACCACAAGTGCCCCGCAGTGAAAGCGTGTCCCGTCGAGGCCCTTTCACAGCAGGGGCTTGAGGCGCCCACAGTCGACATGGAGAAGTGCATCGCCTGCGGAAAATGCACCGATGTATGTCCGACCGGCGCGTTACAGATGGACGATTCGGGATAGGCCGAGCATGACACAACACACTTACGTGCCAGAAGGCGTTTGCTCGTCGAAAATCTCTTTCGAGATTAAGGACGGCGTTTTGAGAAACGTGCAATTCGCCGACGGCTGTTCTGGCAACTCGCAGGCAATCAGCAGGCTCTGTGAAGGAATGCGCGTCGATGATGCGATTCGGCGGCTCAAAGGCATAGACTGCGAGGACAAAGGGACTTCCTGCCCAGATCAACTGTCCAAGGCGCTTGAGAATGCCATGCACTCGACAGGTGGCCCTGAGCGCCCCTCAAGGGCACAGAAGCCCTGATGGTGTCGGCACAGTCCCTCAAGGGCTAACCGCCAGCCCGCCGGCCCAACCACCAAGATACCTGTTGACACGTTATGAACATATGTCCATAATGCGCACCATGGATTTCAGGAGGAACCATGCCGCGACCCTGTTGCCTCAGGCACATTGACGTCAATCCTTGCGCCGTTTACTTCAAGCCGGCGGGGATACCGGTCCACATGCTGGAGGAAGTGGTCCTCACGCTGGACGAGTTGGAGTCCCTGCGACTCGCGGATCTGAACGGCCTGTACCAGGAGCAGGCCGCCGAGAAGATGAAGATTTCCCGCCCGACCTTCTCGCGCGTTATCGAGCAGGCCCGGCGGAAAGTAGCGGACGCCCTCATTCACGGCAAGGCGCTCCGTCTGGAAGGTGGTGCTGTGGTAATGAAAGGGGATCAGACAATGCCAGGAAGAGATGGAACAGGACCAATGGGCGGAGGACGCGGCATGGGCCGTGGACCGTGCGGCTGCGGACAGCGGCATGGGGCACAAGGGGCGGGCGCGGCAGGAATGGGTCCACGCGGCCGACGCCGGCGCGGCATGGCCTGTACGGCTGCCGCACCGACCGAAGCGGTGGCAGCGGCGGGCAAAGGTGCCGGAAAGGAAGGGGCTGGAGCATGAAGATTGCGATTCCCGTTGCGGAATACCTCGGACTCGAAAGCCCCGTTTACGGGCATTTCGGGTCTGCACCCGCATTCGCGCTTGTGGATGCGGAAACGATGGCGGTCAAAGCGATCAGCAATAGCGACCATGCCCACGTTCACGGCGCATGCAGCCCGATGAAAGCCCTCGCGGGCGCGCGACCGGACGCGGTCATTGTCGGTGGAATCGGAATGGGCGCGTTGCTGGGCTTGCGGGCAGCCGGGATCAAAGTGTACCGCGCTGTCGAAGGCACGGTTGCCGATGCCGTCCGTCAGTTGAAGGCCGCGGAATTGCCGGAGATTGAGGAGAATGGCGCCTGCGCAGGGCATAGCGGCGGCCATTCCTGCCACAAGAGTTGAACAACGTGTTGGAAGGGAGCGGAAATGCCAGCGAAGAAGGTACAGGTAGAGATCAAGCAAGGTGCGGGATTCAGAACGGAGTGCAAGGTCGGGAAACACACGGTCATCATTGACCAGCCAGCCCCGGCAGGAGGAACGGACGCAGGACCCACTCCCCTCGACGTACAACTCATGGCTCTTGGCGGCTGTGTCGCCGCCATCGGCCGGATCATTGCGAACCAACGCAAACTGGCCGTGCGGGGCATCGAAGTCACGGTCGAAGGCGACATCGACACCGACGGCCTGCTTGGCAAGCCAACGCAACAACGGGTCGGTTTCAGCGCCATCACTGCTCGCGTGAAGATTGATGCGGATATGTCGCCGGCGGAGAAGGAGCAATTCCTGCACGACATCGACGCGCGTTGCCCGATCTCCGAGAACCTTCAAAACGCCACGCCGGTCAGCATGATTCTCGCGCCGTGAACGCGTCCATAGAAATGAAGCCGGAGAACCCGGAGATCACACTGGCCGGGATTGGCATCATCCGTTCGCCCTTCAAGGAACCGACGGGAATGCCAATCCAGCCGGTCTTTGCTGAAGGAGCCGAAGGCACCGTCGAGGTGTTGCCGCAATATACGGAGGGCCTGTCCGATCTGGAAGGCTTCGAGCGTCTCTGGTTGATCTATTGGCTCCACAAGGCACCTGTCGGTTCGCTGCGCGTGATCCCGTTCCGCGACACAACGGAGCGTGGCGTCTTTGCCACCCGCGTGCCGTGTCGTCCGAACGCCATCGGGCTGTCATGCGTGCGACTGCTATCAGTCGCAGGAAACGTGCTCAGGATCAACGGCGTAGACATCCTCGATGGCACTCCGCTACTCGACATCAAGCCATACATACCGAAGTTCGACGCCTTCCCGAACAGCCGGGCCGGATGGTGTGACAGATCGCTGCCGTCGGCTCCCACCCACGCGGATAATCGGTTTGCAGTACAACCATGACTGGCGGGAAAGTCACTACCAGCAGGAACTCGCCCATGCAAAGACGTGCGGTTGTCTCCCTGGCCTTGTCTGCGGCTTTGTCCGGGCTTCTTGCGTATTCCGCCCCCGCGCCTGTTCCTTCCGATGCCTACGGCCATCCTGGCTCCTTGCCGGTAGCCACGGTTGAGTACGAATGGCATGACGATTCCCGCGACCGAGACGTGCCGGTGAAGGTTTACTACCCGACAACAGGCGGGCAACCGCTGCCGGTGATCATCTTTTCCCATGGGCTGGGAGGCTCTCGGGAGGGTTACGAGTATCTTGGCCGCCACTGGGCAAGCCACGGCTACGTGAGCGTTCATCCTACCCACATCGGCAGCGACACGAGCGTCCTGATGCAGGGCAGTCGCCCCCTTGAATCCATGCGCAAGGCCGCTGCCGATCTGCACAACGCCACCGACCGCCCCAAGGATGTCAGCTTCGTTATCGACCGGCTGACGGCGATGAACAAGAGTGACGCGAAGTTCAAGGGCCGGTTGGCTCTAGACAAGATCGGCGTTGCGGGTCACTCGTTCGGGGGTTATACCGCGCTTGCCACGGCAGGCCAGTCCTTCGTCGGTCTTGGCGGACGTAGTCAGTCGCTTGGTGACCCGCGCATCAAGGCAGTCATCGCCATGAGCGCGCCCGCCAAACGGCGGGATGACGCCACGATGGATCAGACCTATGGTTCGATCAAGGCCCCGTGTTTCCACATGACAGGCACCAGGGACGACAGTCCCATCGGCGAGACCCGTGCCGAGGACCGCCGGATCCCCTTTGACCACATGTTTGGAGGGGACAACTTCCTGTTGATCTTCACGGATGGCGACCACATGGTCTTTTCTGGCCGACAGCGCAGATTCGAAGGCGGCGATAAGGACGAGCGCTTCCACGAACTGATCCTGCAGGGCTCGACCGCTTTCTGGGATGCGTACCTGAAGGGCGATGCGGACGCCAGGAAATGGCTCGCCGACGGTGGATTCAGAAACGCCTTGGGTAAGGACGGCACATTCGAGAAAAGAACGGGCGGGGTTCAGCACTGAACGTGGATCCTATGACGGGGGCAGCCATTGACCCGTCACCTTGCTCGACCGGTCACGAGGAATACGGGGTATTCGTGGGTCTGGCCATCGGCCGAAGGGCGTACTATGCGATGGGCCTCGCGGGCCGTGGTCTCGGTGAACCCGGCATCCTGCAGCCACCGACAAACTCCCTCGCGGTCCAAGCCGTGGTGATAGACGCCAGTTGAATCAGAGTGGAACGTCCCATCCTCTGAATCCAGGTCAGCCAAGGCAATCCACCCGCCAGGCCGCAGGCAAGGGCGCAGCCGGTGCAGCGTCTCGGGCACATCTGGGATGTGGTGCAAAACCATGGAACTGACGATCAGATCGAACTCGGCCACCGGCAGCGCTGTCTTGCCGATCTCGCAGAGCATCGTGTGAACGTTCCCGACCTTCAGTGCTTTTAACTTCTCATCCAGCACTCGCAGCATCTCGTTCGATGCGTCCACGGCCGTGAGTCTGTCGACATAGGGCAAGAGCCCCAGCGTCACCAGGCCGGTGCCGGCCCCGAAGTCCATAGCATTCATATCGGGGCGCAGCGGCACGGCATTCCGTATCGCATCGGCCACCGCCCGAGCCAAGGCAACCCGCCCCGGATTGGCATCCCATTCTGCCGCCACGCGGGCAAACCGCGCCTGATTCTGTTCCATCGCATGCTTATTCATATGCATAGACTACCATCATGCCACGGCTGCAGGAACGCGCCATTTGATCATCGCGACTTTCACGGCGTCGTTTACAGCAAGGCACGCGATCAGTGCATAGCCGAAAATCGCGAGCGTCTGCCACCAAGGCAATGGCATCAGTCCCGGTAGCCCGACGAACGTCAGGACAGTGCCTAGCCGAGCTCCTCCAAAGGAATCGTTTGACGCGGGAGGACCTGGCCAAGTTGCTCGACATGGAAGCATTGGAGGAATTCCGCCAGCGCGCCATCAATCCAGAGCATCCAGTAACCCGTGGTACTGCTCAGAACCCTGACATCTATTTCCAGAGCCGCGAAGCTGCCAATCTATTCTACGATGCAGTTCCTGATATTGTTGAGGAATACATGCAGCACATCAGCAAAGCAACAGGCCGCGAATACCATCCATTCACTTATTATGGTGCAGCCGATGCCGAGAACATTGTTGTTGCTATGGGATCCATCACCGATACATTGAAAGAGGTGATTGACCATCTGAATTCAAAAGGCGAAAAACTGGGCCTTATCAGCGTTCATCTCTACCGTCCTTTCTCGTCCAAGTATTTCTTCAATGTGCTTCCACAGTCGGTGAAACGCATCTGCGTCCTCGACCGCACTAAAGAACCTGGAGCAACTGGAGATCCATTGTACCTTGACATTCGCGACATCTTCTACGATAGGGCAAACAAGCCATTGATTATTGGTGGCCGTTACGGATTGAGCTCAAAAGATACCACTCCAGCCATGATGATTTCGGTATTCAACAATCTGAAGATGAATGAACCGAAAAACCACTTTACTGTTGGCATCGTTGATGATGTTTCGTTCACTTCACTTCCTTTGTTGCCAGAAATTGACCTTTCGGACGAAGGAACTTTCCAAGCCAAGTTCTTTGGATTGGGTTCGGACGGTACTGTTGGAGCCAACAAGAATTCCATTAAGATTATTGGTGAGAACACCGACAAATATGCTCAGGCTTATTTTGCTTACGACTCGAAAAAGTCGGGCGGAATCACCACTTCGCACCTCCGTTTTGGCGACAACCCAATCCGTTCGCCTTATTTGGTAAACACACCCGATTTCGTTGCCTGCCATGTTCCAGCATACCTTAATAAGTATGACTTGCTGAAAGGTCTGAAAAAAGGTGGAACCTTCCTGCTGAACAGCATCTGGGACGGCGAAGAAAGCTTGAACCGCCTTCCTGACAACATGAAGAAATACATGGCCGAGAACGAAATCAAGTTCTTCATCATCAATGCAACCAGCATTGCCGAGGAAATTGGTCTTGGAAACCGTACGAACACCATTCTTCAAGCTGCTTTCTTCAAAATCTCGGGTGTGATTCCTTACGAACTCGCATTGACCGAAATGAAGAATGCTGTGAAGAAAACCTTTGGCCGTAAGGGAGAAGAGATAGTTCGCATGAACATAGAAGCCATCGAAAGAGGAGCAGCAGTTACTGAAGTCAATGTTCCAGCAGCTTGGAAGGACATCGTGGTTGTTCCAAAAGTTGACTCACGCGAGATCCCTGATTTTATAAAGAACATCGTTGAGCCTATCAACAGCATGAAAGGCGTCGACTTGCCAGTAAGTGCATTCTTGGGCCGCGAAGACGGAACTTTCCCACAAG
>Ga0118677_10001749_pt1 | contig 45275 bp, 42 predicted proteins | sample AliMusrvi5mmetaG_FD_86154 | JGI IMG/M metagenome (GOLD analysis project Ga0118677, IMG submission 86154) | reverse complement strand
AACCTCCTTGTGAATCTCCGTGTACCACTGAGTGAGGAAGGTGTCAACACGTTGCGGGGAAAACTGTCAGATTGTCGATGCGTGACGACAAAAACGAGGGATTAAAATCTACAATTAGCGAGATTCTTTTACCTAGCAACCTAAAGTCGAGCCAGTTTTTGGGTAGTCGCTGGTAGCTAGAATTAATACTATTGAGAACAGATAACACACACAATTTGAATTGTTGTTGTTATGACTTTTGGTTATGAAAATTAACTTGAGAATCAGAATCTTACAAAAACCATTGATTTCATTGGGGTTTTAAAGGTGGTGCGGACGAGAGGACTTGAACCTCCACGACCTTGCGGCCACAGCCTCCTGAGGGCTGCGCGTCTGCCAGTTCCGCCACGTCCGCATCCATTCGTTTGGAAACTATAACCAGCCGCTACACATCACGCAACGCTTTTAGTTACCGGTGGGCAGGGTCGCCGTTGACGATGATGGTTGCGCCACGCTTGCCAGTTTGCGCATGGCATTTTCTTCGCCGATTTTGAGAACATCATCAAAATACTGCACCATCTGTCGCTCGGTGGCGAAGTCCACGACGTTGCGCTCCATGTCAGTAATCCGCTCGCGCAATCGTTCCCGGCGCGACTCCATTTCGTCCGTGCGAATAGTCGCTTTCGCGTTATTTCCGGAGTTAGCTCCAAACGCAAACGCAGACCGTTCCAACGTTTGACCAATCAATTCACCGAGCAAAAACTGCCGGTGTTGCTGAAGCGATTCACCGGCACCGAGAAGCAACCGGCGCGTCACTTCGTCCATCGGCGGCTTACATAAATCACGAGCGATAATCAACGCATCCGAATCCGGTTTGAATCCCAGCCGGCGCGCTGAATACGGCGAGTAACCGGCTTGCTCCAGCAAGCGAATCCGCGCCTGACATGCCTCCACGGTATAATCCCGAAAATTCGTCACCCAAGTGTGCGGCGGATTCGCGCATTGCAACGGCTTTTTCTGCTGCGCCAAAATCCATAACTCCACCAGCCATGGCACCGTGTTATCCGTGTCGCGCTCCTGACAATATTGCGTCCATTTCAATGCCAGTTCGTAATCGCCTTGCCGGGCCGCCGCGCACGCAAACCGCAATGCCACCGGTACGCTGTTGCTCGCAATCATTTCATACATCGCCCGGCGTTGTGGCCAATCCGTCAAGAGCTCTGCCGCCGCAAATGTCATACCGGTGTCACCGGGAAACTTACCGGTGGTATTTTGAATCAACACCGGATCGATGCGTGTGACCTTGAGCAACTCCGTCGTTTGCAATTGTCCCGTCAACCGGCGCGTCCGGTCAATCTGCCGGAAATCATCAAACGTCGGCAACGCATCTTGCGCCTCCACCGGCCCACTCAGTGCGACCATCGCCACCAGAAGAAGTTTTGCTGTCATAGCCGGTACTGTATGGCCATAAGGCAAGAGCTGTCAAAGTCAACTTGTCCAAGTTGCATTGTGTCGGCAGATGACTATATTCGCCGCCGGTATTAATTATGGAAACCACCACGAAATTCAGTAAAGACGCGAAAATCAATTGATATCGCTGCCGAGTTGATCCTCAACTGATGAGCGAGTTGATGCGGTGCAGCGATTGGCAGGGATTCCGTCAGGTGCTGGGACATCTGTGGCTTTGGCTTTGCACCGGGACGCTCGCATATTTAGCTTTTCGTCAGATTACCGGCGCGAATTGGATGTGGTCGGTACCGGTGTTACTGGTGGCGTTGTTTGCGCATGGAACGGTTGGCACATTTCTCGGAGGAACCGCCTGCCATGAGTTGAGTCACAAAACACCGTTCAAAACCAAATCCATCAATGAGTTTTTCCTCAAAGTATTTTCATTTTTGAGTTGGTGGGATCAGATTTGGTTTCGACCGAGTCATATCCGGCATCATCAAGTAACCGTTTATAAAGCTTATGACGGCGAGGTGGTCTTGCCGCAACCCTTTGTGTTCAATTGGCAATTTTGGCTCGGCTCGTTTGCGTGGAATCCTGTCCAGACTTGGCTTACCCTTAAAAGATATTATCAGCGGGCGATGGGTCGGATGGACAATGATTGGTACGATTACGTGTTACCGGAAAACAATGCGCAGCTCCGGCGGCAACATCGGAATTGGGCGCGGTTCACTCTGATTGGCCATCTAGTTCTAGCTGTAATATTTATTGCGACGGGTCATTGGTTCCTAATCATTCTTGTTAGTTTCAGCGCCCATTACTGTGGCTGGCTAGGCATGCTCTGTGGTACCCCTCAACACTACGGAATGTCGCCGAACGTCCCCGACCACCGGTTGAGTTGCCGAACCTATACGATCGCTTGGCTGCCGTCGTTTCTCTATTGGAATATGCAATATCACATCGAACATCACATGTTCCCGGCGGTGCCGTTTTTCAATCTGCCGAAGTTACATCAAGCCATCGAACGCGATTTACCGGCGACGCCGCATGGATTCTGGGCGACGTGGAAAGGGATGTTAGCCATCCACCGGCAGCAACAGACTGACCCAAATTATAATTTTGTCCCACAACTGCCGTCGTCGAGCGGTACACAAATCGCCGACGACCTCCTCGAACGCGAAGCGGCGCAATAAGCCTGTCCGTCAATTTCTGAAGTGCAACAACCGGCCCGGCGGTGTAATCTTTCCAACAGAAGGAAAATCGCATATGGCAAAACTTGTAATTCCAGACGCGTTGAAAGCGGATGTACCGGCGAACCGGTGGGGGAAAATTCTCACGGCGACGCCGATTATCATGACGGTCGTGGCAACGGCGTTAGCGGGCTTGGCGTCGAGTGAGATGACGCGGGCTCAATACAGCCGGTCGCTGGCTGCTCAACAACAGTCCAAAGCCGGCGATCAATGGGGATTCTTCCAAGCCAAACGCTTGCGCGGCGCACTACAACGCAACACGCTGGATATTCTTCAAAGCACCACCGAAGTGCGACCGCTCGAAATCTCCGGCGCGGAACCGAAGGTGCTGGCGGCTTTACAGCGGGGACAGTTACCGGAGATTGGTCCGGCGCCGGTCATCGAACCGAAATTACAGGCGGCGCTGGAGGCGATTGAAAATTCCAAACCGGCTGAGCAAATTTCGCCGTTAATTGCTCAGGTAAAAGAGCAGACTTTTGAAAACGCATTACGAGCTTTAAAAGACCGGGCGGAGGCGTTTGACGCTGCGACGAAACCGGTTAATCAGGCAATTGAGCGATTGGAAAGTCAGACCACTGACCGGCGCAATTTCATCGCGGCGCGTTTGCGGTATACAGCGAACCGGTATGATGCCGAAGCGCGATTGAATCAGGACATCGCAAATCTTTACGAAGTGCAGGTGCGTAAAAGTAATCTCGATGCCGAACGGCATCACAACCGCAGTCAGCGGTTTTTCTTAGGAATGCTCGCAGCGCAGGCGGCGGTCATCATCTCGACTTTCTCACTCGCAGCGCAGAAACGCAGTCTGCTTTGGTCGCTGGCGGCGGCGGCAGGCGCAGCGGCAATCTCATTTGCGGTTTATGTGTACCTGTTTGTCTAAACTAGACTATGAAAACAAATTACCGGTGGTTGGTTGTCGTTTTTGGGTTGAGTCTGATTGGTGCGTTGAATGTCCGGGCAGGTGAGACGTACCGTTTCTTAAAAGAAATCCCGGTCGGTGGCGACGGCGGTTGGGATTATTTGTCGGTGGATGAAACGGCGCGGCGGTTGTACGTCACGCATACCACGAAGATTGTTGTCATCGACCTCGACAAGGAAACCGTCGTCGGCGAAATCGCGGACACGCTGGGGGTTCATGGTTTTGCGGTAGCACCGGAGCTTGGTCGCGGATTTTCCAGCAACGGAAAGGAAAATAAGGCGAGCATCGTCGATTTGAAGACGTTGCAGACGATTGCGAAAGTAGATACCGGTGAGAGCCCAGACGCGATTTTGTACGAGCCGGGCCGGCAAGAAGTTTACACATTTAACGGACGCGGACAATCGGCGACGGTGTTTGAGGCAAAGACTGGCAAGATTGTCGCGACTGTTCCCTTATCCGGTAAGCCGGAGTTTGCTGTCGCCGACCCGATGGCCGCGTGCGTTTACGTGAACATCGAGGACAAAAACGAAATAGCTGTGATTGAAACCAAGACGCATACTGTGGTGACGTCTCGCCCCATCGCGCCCGGCGAGGAAGCGACCGGGATGGCGTTCGACGCGGCGCATCACCGGCTGTTCATCGGCTGTCACAATAAACTGATGCTGATGATGGACGGCTACTTTTGTTGGGGATTTACGAGCCCCATCGGCAAAGTGATTACTTCAGTTCCAATCGGCGCGGGCGTAGACGCCAATGCGTTCGATTCCGGCACGCAGCTCGCCTTCGCGTCGTGCGGCGACGGTACCGTGACCATCGCGCATGAAGATTCACCGGAGAAACTGACGGTGGTGCAGACGCTCGTGACCGAACGTGGTGCGCGGACAATGGCGCTCGACTCAACGACGCACAAGATTTATCTCGCCTCCGCCAAGACCGAGCCGGCACCGGCGGGGCAGCGGCCAAAGATTATTGCCGGTAGCTTCAAGATTCTCGTGTACGGATTGGCGCAGTAGGCTTTACTTTCTGGGTAAAATATCTATTCTATTGGCATCTTCTAAGGGATTTACCGAATTTTCATGATCGAACCAAAGATTGCATATTCACCGTCTGGCTTGCAGGAACGGTTGAAGTCAGCACTTGCCGAAGCGCAGGAGTTTTTGCTCAGCCGACAAGCGGCGGATGGGCATTGGTGTGCGGAGTTGGAAGGTGACACGATTTTGGAGTCGGAATACCTTCTGTATCTGCATTATATCGGCAAACTCGACCCGGAAACGCTCCGGAAGGCGGCGAATTACATTCGCGGGAAGCTCTTACCGGAAGGCGGCGTGGCGATTTATTCGGGCGGACCATTTGAAATCAGCGCGTCGGTCAAGACGTACATGGTTTTGAAATGGGCTGGTGATTCTGCCGACGCGCTGCACATGGTCAAGGCGCGCGAGGTCATCCGCAATCACGGCGGCGTGACGAAGTGCAACACGTTCACGAAGATTTACCTCGCGATGATTGGCGTCTATCCGTGGGATGGATGCCCAGCGATTCCGCCGGAGCTAATTTTACTGCCGAAATGGTTTAGCTTCAGCATTTACAATATGTCGTCGTGGTCGCGGGCGATGTTGGTGCCGCTTTCCATCATCCGTTCCAATCGGCCGGTGCGGCCGGTCCCGACGGGCTGGGGGATTGATGAGTTGTGGTTGAACGGCCCCGGTAAAGACGACATTCACCTGCCGCGCGACGAGGAAACATTCACGTGGCACAATTTTTTCTTGGTTTGGGATTGGATTTTGAAGTTCGTGAACCGGCATCATCCGTGTGCGCCGATGCGCCGGTTGGCGTTGCGGAAATGCGAGCGATGGGTGATTGAACACGGTCGGACGCCGGGCGGTCTTGGTGCGATTTTCCCGGCGATGGCGAATTATGTGATGTCGCTCAGCACGCGTGGTTATACCAATGATAGCTATCTCGTGGCGCACGGCATTGCTGAGATGGATTTATTGCGAATTGAAGAAGGTGACACATTGCGGTTGCAGCCGTGCGTGTCACCGGTATGGGACACGGCGATCACCGTCAATGCGCTGCATGATGCTGGTCTGCCGAGTAATCATCCGGCGTTGCAAAATGCCGCCCGCTGGTTGCTTGATAAGGAAGTCCGCCGGCCCGGCGATTGGATTATCAAACATTCTGAGAGCCACCGGTACACCGAACCGAATAAACCGGTGGGCGGTTGGTTCTTCGAGTATCACAACGAATTTTATCCCGACGTGGATGACACCATCATGGTTTTGATGGCATTGAACCGGGTGGAAGCGGAGTTTGACCGGGAAAAATCGGCGGCGGTTCGGCGCGGGATTCGCTGGGTACTCGGTATGCAATGTCGGGATGGCGGTTGGGCGGCATTTGACAAAGACAACAACAAGTGGCTCTTTACGCAAGTGCCATTTGCTGACCATAACGCGATGATTGACCCAAGCACGTCCGACATCACGGCGCGGACGCTGGAGTGTCTCAGTCATTTCGGTTTCACGGTTGAGGACGAGTGCGTGCAGAAAGCGCTCGCGTTCCTCCATCGCGACCAATGTCCCGATGGCTCGTGGTTTGGCCGGTGGGGAACAAATTACATTTACGGCACGTGGCAAGTCTTGCGCGGATTGCAAGCAATCGGTGCCGACCTCCGGTTGCCGCACGCGCGTCGGGCAGTGGCGTGGCTGAAGAATCACCAGAATGCTGATGGCGGTTGGGGCGAGACATTGCGCAGCTACGACGATCCGCAATACAAAGGCATCGGCGCGAGTACTGCCTCGCAAACCGCATGGGCGTTGATGGGATTGATGAGTGCCGGTGAGATTCATTCGCCGGAGGTCGAGCATGGAATTACCTACCTGCTCAACACGCAAGCTACCGATGGCGGTTGGAACGAAGAACTTTTTACCGGCACTGGTTTCCCGCGCGTATTTTACCTCCGGTATCACTATTACCGTCAATATTTCCCACTGATGGCGCTTGGGATGTATGCCCGGCATCATCCGAATGGGTTTTCGCCGATTCCTCGCGAACAGGAAAAGTCGAAGGCGTTGCAACAATTTTTTAAACAACCGCGGTTATTCCGCAAAGTCGCCCGGATGCGAACGCTCGCATCGCTCGACGAAGTCTAGGAGTGTTATTGATATGAGATTCCCACTGGCGTTATCCGCTAAAATTGCTAAACATATTATTCGTAACAAGCTAAAAGGCGTGAAGAAATTCCCGCTCGTGTTGCAGTTGGAGCCGTTGCACACCTGCAATCTCACCTGTACCGGCTGCGGCCGCATTCGGGAATACTCGACCTCGCTCAAGGATGTGATGCCCTTGGAAGACTGTCTCGCCTCGGCTGCCGAGTGCGATGCGCCGATGGTTTCCATTTGTGGCGGCGAACCGACCATCTATCCAGCCATCGAAGAACTGGTGGCCGGTCTGCGTCAACAAGGTCGCATTGTTTACATCTGCACCAATAGCGCCCGGATGCGTCAGAAAATGCGCGACTGGCTCACTCGCACATATTCGCCAGCGACCGAACCCAAAATCATCGCGCTCTTAGCTGCCGGTTTAATTACCGAAAAAGAAGCCGCCGAAATCCGCCAAGCCAAGTCTGACGGTCGCCCCAGTATTGCGCCGACCAAATGGCTGTACTGGAATGTCCACCTCGATTCACTCGAACACATTCACGACCTCATCGTCGAGCGCGAAGGCGTTTTCAAAGAATGTATCGCCGCCATCAAAATGGCAAAAATTCTCGGTTATCAAGTCGCCACCAACACCACCGTGTTCAAAGAAACCGACATGCAGGAAGTCGAACACATGTTTGATTACGTCTCCAATCTCGGTGTGGACGGCGTCACCATCAGTCCCGGCTACGACTATGACGCTGCGAAAGTTGATATGGTGAAACGCGGTAAAGCCAAGCCGGAAGAATTTTTCCTCACGCGGAAAATGACGCACGAAAAATTCTCTAAGGTTGTCGAATGGGGCCAAAAATATCCGCTCCTCGGCACGCCGGCCTATCTGGAATTCCTCACCGGTAAGCGCGATCTGCATTGCACCGCTTGGGCGATTCCCACTCGCAACGTGGCTGGCTGGAAAGCCCCTTGCTACCTCATGACCGACGGCCATTATCCCACGTATCAGGAAATGCTCGCCAAAGTTGATTGGGATAAATATGGCGTCTTCGCCGGCGTCGTCCGCGATCCGCGTTGCGAAAACTGCATGACACACTGCGGCTACGAGCCGACCGCTTCGCTCGGCATTGACACCAAACGCGGCGACCTCTGGAAAATTCTCAAATACAACTTCGGCCCGCGCCCAACCCGCATCACCGATGTCAGCCATGTGGACGCCTTCAACGGTGTCAGCACCGGTCGCGGTCACATCACCGGCAAGAATCCCGGCCGGCCATGATTGCGATTCTCGTCGCCGTCAAACAGGAGTTGAAGCCAATTCTCCGGTTGGCGGATGCGCGACATATCATCCGGCAAGAGCATTTTGATTTTTATGAAGGCACGCTCGCCGGTGAACCGGTGGCACTCTTAGCGCTCGGCGTTGGTAAAGAATGTGCCCGGATTGCTGCCGAAATGACCGTCAAGTGTTACCGTCCCGATCTCATCATCAATGCGGGTTTCGGAGGTGCTTTGCAGGAACGGATTCGCGCCGGTGACATCGTGATTGGCACGGAAGCGCTCGACCTTTCTGCAGATGACGGCAAAGATGTCCGTTGCCGGTCAAGTCAATCGCTGTTTCACCATTCGTCATTAGAGAAAAATAAAGGTTTTCAAGTTCACCTCGGGAAAATGCTGACGACTGACGATATGATTTTGAAGGCGGCGCGTAAAGTCCGGATGGGAAATGCGACCGGTGCCTTGACTGTGGATATGGAGACGAGCGCCATTGCTGCCGTTGCTGCCGCGCACAATACGCCGTTTCTTGGTCTGCGCTGCATCACGGATACCTCACGGGAAAATCTACCGCGCGAGTTTAACGATTTCTTTGTCGTCGGCCAGTTGCAGCCATCGCGAATCCTAAAGTCAATCAGCCGTCGCCCACGACTGGTCTTGGACTTAGCGCGAATGGGCTACCGAGCGCGCCGAGCCGGTCAGACGCTCGCCCGTTTCCTTGTTCACGTGATTACCCAAATTCACGCCGAGCAAAAGCCGGGCAGCAATCAGACCGTTCTGATTAATTCGTGAGTGGGGAAGCGAACTTTCGGCGCAGTCGCGTATTTGTCATCTGCGCTCCGGTACCCCAGCGCACAGCAAACGACGGCTGTAAAACCTTGTGCCGGTAGTCCGAGAATTTTATCGAACTCCACCGGTACGAAACCTTCCATCGGACAGGCGTCCACGCCAAGCAACGCGGCGCTAGTGAGCAGATTGCCGAGTGCGATGTAAGTCTGCCGGGCGGCCCATTGTGGTGCGCGAACTTTTCCCGCTTCCGACAACAAACCACCGGCCATCATCTGTCGGTAACCTGCTAAAGATTCTGTGCTGGTGCCGCGTACGGTGGAAATCCGGTCGATAAATTTATCAATTTCGACATCCGTCATGGTTGTGCGTGCCGCGAAAATGATGAAGTGTGAAGCGTCCACAACCTGCCGCTGATTCCAAGAATGCGGCAGTAACTTTGCGCGTGTGGCTGGGTCGTTCACGACGATAAACTGGTACGGTTGCAAACCGTAGGACGACGCCGACAATGCCAATGCCGCCTGCAACGCGGTCCAAGTTGCGACCGGGAGTTTGCGATTCGGGTCAAACGTCTTGGTGGCGTATCGCCACTGCAAGGCTTGCAATAATTGTTTTTCGCTGATGAGCGCGCTCATTCTTCGCTGCCGCCGATGCGCTTGCCGACGATTGCACCTTCGTTGGCTTTTACGTTCACCGCAGCAATAATTTTTTCGAGTACCGCCGGAGTCTGCCGCAAGAAATCCTTCGTCGCTTCGCGGCCTTGGCCGAGTTGCTGACCATCATATGCCAGCCATGAACCGCGTTTCTCCAATACGCCCAAATCAGTCGCGACATCGATGACCGAACCTTCTCTGGAGATTCCGCAGTCGTACATGATGTCAAATTCCGCTTCAGCAAACGGCGGCGCAACTTTATTTTTTACCACTTTAGCGCGGACATGACTGCCGAGCACCTTACCGGCGCTGTCTTTCACAACGTTAACGCGGCGCAAGTCGAGCCGAACACTGGCGTAGAATTTCAGCGCGCGTCCGCCCGGCGTTGTTTCCGGGCTACCGAACATCACGCCGATTTTTTCGCGGATTTGATTGGTGAAAATACAGCAGGTTTTCGCCTTGTGAATCGCCGAAGTTAATTTGCGCAACGCTTGACTCATCAGCCGCGCTTGCGCGCCAACCGTCGCGTCGCCCATCTGACCTTCTAATTCCTGCCGGGGCACCAACGCCGCGACCGAATCAATCACCAGCACGTCCACTGCATTGCTGCGAATGAGAGTCTCGGCAATCGTCAACGCTTCTTCGCCGCCATCCGGTTGCGACACGAGCAAATCGTCGAGGTTCACGCCAATGCGCCGGGCGTAAGCTGGATCAAGCGCGTGTTCCACGTCAATCATCGCCGCCAAACCGCCGGCCTTTTGCGCATTGGCAATTACTGACAAACAGAGCGTTGTCTTACCGCCGCTTTCAGGACCGTAAAGTTCTACCACGCGACCGCGCGGCAAACCGCCGACGCCCAGTGCGAGATCGAGCGAAAGCGCACCGGTAGGAATCACAGAAATATCAACATGCGACATCTCTGCGCCGAGTCGCATAATTGCGCCGTCCCCGTACTGTTTTTGGATGATGGCGATGGCGGCTTGCAAATTCTTGTCTTTCACCCCGCCGGCTTTCGGACTTTCTTTCGGTTCTGCTTTTGGTGGCATAATTAATTTTCCTTCTGGTTTTACTTTGTAAGCGAATCCCGCGACCCTGTCAACGTGCGTCCCACCAATAACTCCCGGCGCACTGCGTCCAATGCGTATGTCGAGACGAGCTGCTTGAAAGTTTCCCGGTCGAGCAAGAAATGATGGCGCTCCACAATCGTACCGGCAGCCGTCGCCAGTCCGATAAAAACTAAACCCACCGGTTTCTCCGCTGTGCCACCGGTCGGACCGGCGATACCAGTGGCACTGACAGCAAAATCAACACCGGCGCACTGCCGAGCGCCTTCTGCCATTTGTCGGCAAGTTTCTTCGCTGACCGCACCGGAAGATTTTAGTGTTTCTTCTCGGACGCCGAGCAACCGGATTTTAGATTCGTTGCTATAGGTGACGTAGCCAGCGGGAAATACTTCGCTCGCACCGCTGACATTGGTGAGGCGATTTGCAATCAGACCACCGGTACACGATTCCGCTGTTGCAATTGTCTGACCGGCGGTGCCGAGCGTTTTCACAACGACTTCTTCCAGTCGGTCATCGTGCGTCCCGAAAATGTTTTCGCTGAGTGCAGCGCGGATACGACGCTCGGCTTCGGCGGCCGTCGCCGGTGCGGCAATAACACGCACTTCGACTTCGCCCATCCGAGCGCAATAACCGAGTTCGAGTTCCGGTAAATCCGCCAGCGCCGGTGCGACGAGTTGTTCAATTGTTGATTCCGGTAAGCGCGCCACTTTGAATACCCGACAATCTAATCGGTCACGATGTGGTAAACGCGGTAAGACTTGGCTTTCAAACATTGGATAAAGTTCGCGCGGTGGACCGGGGAGTAGAAAGATTTGTTTGCCGACGTGTTCGAAAAACAAACCGGGCGCAGTGCCGTGGAGATTAGCGAGGACTTTTGCGCCGACTGGGATTTGCGCTTGCACAAGAATTTGTTCACGCAATTTCAATCCGCGCTGCCGGTAGCGTTCGGTGATTTGCGCGACGACTGATTCGTCCCGGTGCATTTCGCAGCCGATCAATTCGGCGACGACTTCTCGGGTGAAATCGTCGCTAGTCGGACCAAGGCCGCCGGTAATCAAAACAATGTCGCTTCGAGTCAACGCTTCAGCAACGCAGGCACGCATTTCCGCGCGGTCATCGGCAACGGTGGTTTGCCGGACAAGACGCAGACCGATGTCGCTCAGTTGTCGGGCGATGTAATTCGCGTGGGTGTTGACGGTAAAACCGAGGAGTAATTCGCTGCCGGTATTAATGAGTTCGACGCGCATGACTATTCCGCCGGTGGATTCTTTTCGTCATGCGGCATAATTTCTTTCGGCAGATTGACCGGCCGGTAGCTGTAGTTACCGATAGCGCCGCCGATTTTGTATTCAAAAATATTTTTCAGGAACCAAGTGACGATATTGATACCGGGAAGGCTGCGAAGAAATTGGCCTTGCACGCGGAAATCGAGCTGGCCGTCGAAGCCAATTTTCCCTCGGCTGGTGATGGCAACCGGGCCAGCATCGACATTGAGGTCATCGGTTTTTACCGCTTCGTTAGTGATGGTAAAAGTTGCCGTGGCTTTGGTCGCTTCCGCAGAACCAACGCCCGGCGCGATGTTGTTCAGAATGTGTGACAAAACCCCGAACGCCGGAATTTCCCAGAGTACGCCGTCTTCGACGGTCAGCTTGCCGTCGCCGTTGATGCTGGCGAGATTGGTGCCGGTACCGGTGATGGAGGCTTGGCCGGTGAGGAAACCGGTTGTTTTGCTGGGCTTGTTGTAAATGGCCGCGAATAGTTTTTGGATGGCGACTCGTTCGGTCACAAAATCAAACCGGTATGCGGCGTCGTTTGCGAGCGAGAAATTTGCTTTACCGAAAAGTTTTCCGCCATAAAAATCCGCGTCGAAATTGGCGATGGCCAGAGTGTCATTGGTGGCAATGAGATCGGCGGTCGCTTTGTCAGCGGAAAGTTTCCAGTACGAAAATCCCTCATTCGCCACATGCGCTTGCCAGCACGAATTTGACGGCACATCCAAATCAACAAAGCCGTTTGCCGTGGCGGTCGTTCGCGGACCAAACCGGTAGGTTTTCATCACCACCGCCGCCTTCGCTCCTAGCAATGGCGCTGTCTCCAGTGGGTTCGCAGTGATGGCGAGGTCAAACTGAATCCGGTGGTTATCGAAATCTGTAAAAACTTGACCGCGCACATCGCCTTCATTTCGCGCCAAGATTATATCGGTCGCTGCTAGTTGATTCCGGCGGAGTTTAAGTTGTGCGGAAACGGCGTTCATGGCCACACCGCGATAACTACACCGGTCAACGGTTAACGTTGCGTCATAAGCGAACGCCGCCGGGTCGACAAAATCGCCGCGCACCGTTGCGATGATGTGTGGCGATGTTGCAAACCAACTCGGCTCGACTACCTGCCGCGAGATCGGGAATAGCAACGGCAAGAGCGTGTGTGGATTGAGCGTGCTGTCGAGGTGATAGCTGAAATCGCTCGTCTCGATGTGGTATTGCCCGGAACCGGTTAATTGACCTTCGGCCATCACGATTTTTGCATTGGTAATGGTTACGAGTGGACCGAGATTTTCAAAATCAAACGCGATTGAACGGAACGGCACTTCGCGTAAATTCAAAGCGCCAAATTCCATCCGGCCGCGCAAGACCGGTACGATACCGGTTTCCGCCGACAAAACATATCGAGCGGTAATGTGCGGCGGTTCCAGTACGCGAAAATCACGGAGCGCATGATTAATTTCCGCCGGTAACGCCGGTAAAAATAAATTCGGATCCAGACTACTTTCGAGTTGTAAATCAAATCCGCCACCAGCGATGTCATATCGGCCGGTCAATAATAATTCGCCTTTGCCGACACGGAGTTGGACTTGCCGGAGATCCACCGCGCCATCGCGCATCTCCAGATTAGCCGCGAGTGTTTCGACGTGAATCTTCCGGTAGTTCACATCAGTTGCCACGAGTTGTGCCGTGACGCGACTTCCGACCGGATCAGCGAGGTCGAGATCAAAATCTACATCCAAGTGCGGAAGATGTGTTCCGCGTAGTCCGTTCAGTTCACGGAGCGCTTTCGTGATGAATACAAATTGGCTCTTGCCGGTGGCTAATTTTCTCGCCGGTAAGTTCGCGGGTCGAAGTTTTATTTTTCCGGTCATGTGAACACGGATGCCGCAGTAGATGCCGGTCAGTTGATCCACTTGGATTGATCCATCATCTGCAAAACGGACTGTTGCCGAGGTGTCGGACGCCGTAAATAATTCCGGTCCGATTTCGTCAGCTGGAGTTGGAATGGCAATGTTGGCATTAACAATTCGCAGGTCGTTGATGGTGTTATCACCGCGCAGTAACCGCTGCCAGTCCCATTCGATTTGGACTTCATCAATGCGTGCCAGCGTCTGCTCCGGCGCTTGCTCATCAGCGAGAACGGCATCTTTCGCGACGACACCACGCAAAATATCAAGCCGGATAGATTTGAAATGTGCCGCGATGCCGCGCCGTTGCAATTGTTCTTCGACAATCCGCGTTAGAAATGGCGGGAACTCATACCGGTTGAGATAAAACACCACTGCCGCAATCAGTGCGACCAGCAGTCCCACGATGATACCGATAAATTTTAAAAAACCTTTCAACTCCCTGCATACTTAATCACGACCAGCGTCAGCGTCAACGCCGATATGCCGGCTAAGGCGTGCCGTTGGGTGGTGTGTTCGTTGTCGCCGGTGTCGCAACCGGCTTTTTCGCCAGCGTTTCTGCTAGTGCCGACGGTGATTGATCTAGCGCATTCGTCTCGACGCCATAAATGAACGGCTCATCAGCGCGCTTTACAAAGCGCACTTCATTCGAGGCATCCACTGAACCGATTAACAATTGCGCGAGTACATTCGTTCCGGTACCGGTGAGCGTCACAATTGCAGTTGGTGTGGTAAGGCCAAATTGCTGCAGCTCCGTTGTGACATCCGCCACGAACCGTTTTGCGCGTGTACCGGTGAGATCATCTAAAAACCGATTCACCGCCGCATCGTCGGCCGGCATATTGACCGGTTCAGTTAATTGCCAACCTTGCCCGTTGTTTTGGAGTGCGAGCTTGTTCGTGCCGCGGGTCATTGCAATCGATTTTATGCTCGCCGGTTCAACTGCCAGCACTCGCGGGTCGCGCAGATCGTTAATTTGCACAGCGAACTTTTTTACCGGTTCGCCAGCAACGGTGAAAATCGAATCCGCATTTTTAAGTTTGGCGTACACCTGATCGGCATCATTAGTCGGCGACCTACCGAGGAGCAATGTCTTACTAGCTTCACCGGTCAAGACTGTCACTTCGCGCTCCGGTTCGTCGAGATGAAACGTGTGTAAATCTTTTGGGTCTTCGCTGACAAAGTCTTGCACCCGAAACTCGCTCAGTCCGGTGAGCAATTCGCTAATCTTGTTTTGGTCGGCGCGCGCAATCAAGGGCCGTGTAATCATCCATTGTGAATCGGTTTTTTTCAGTTCAACGACCCGGTCGGCGGTTTTGATTTCTAGACGTGTGACGGCGGCTGGTGTGAATTCGATAGCGGTTCGGCTTCGCAACGCTTTGAGGTTTTGTGTGGCGCGGTCGTAGAGCGATACCGGTGCGACACAGATTTCCCGGCGGCCAGCGACTTGAGTGTACAACGCGTTTTTCAGAGGTGTTTCGTTCCCGATGAGCAGGGTGATCGGGCCGGATTTGGATTCCAGTTTGATGCTCGCACGTGCTGGTGTGAGTCCGAAGCTGGCGAGGTTCGCGCCCTGCAAATCTTTTTCGGTCAAAGTTCGACTGCGTTCGGCAAATTCTAATTCGTCAAGCGTGGAACTCACCGCGCCGAAATCGGCGCGGACGGCAATCGGTTTTTTAATATCCCAATTATCGCCGGTCTTTTCCAAGACAATGGTTTGATTGGAACGCACCAACTCGAAATGGGTGACTTGTTTGGTGTCGAGGTTTAGGACGCGTTTGCTTTGGACTTCCCGGTCGGTCGTGGTGGTGCCTTTGAAATAATCCCACACCACGAGGCTACCGCCGATGACGGCGAGTACGACGAGAAAAAATGTTTTCCGGGAATTCATTTAATTCCGCCGGCGCAACCAGACGGTCAGGCCGATGATGCCGATGAGTAGCGGCAAACCGAGGATGGTTAAGGCATACACGGCTTTGAGTTCGGTCGGCGAAATATCGAGTCGGAATTCCTCCGGTACCTTCGGGCCGACGGCGAGGAGTTGTTCGCGTTTGAGTAACCAGTTTAAGCCGCTCATAAAAAAGTCAAGGTTACCGGCGGTGAGCGCGCTGTTATCCACGAAACTCGCTGTGCCGACGACAATCATTCGCGTTTCGCCGAGGTCAACATTTGCACCACGCGGTTGGCCGGTTTCCACGGCCGCCGCCAGCGATAATGGTCCGGCAATGTCGCGAGTAGGATTGAACGCTGGATGTTCATTGTCCGTATCAGTTTCGCCCCAGAATGCCGCCGGTGCAGTGGCGAGTTCGGTCACGCGCGGTTGATCGGCGCTACCGGAGGTGGTTTTGGATTGACGCACGGACCGACAGTAGGGGAATTCCGTATTTATATCGGTGAGCTTGGCAGTAACCGGGTGCCGAGCGTAAGTCGTGGCGATGGCATTTGCATCTGGAAATTCGCCAAGCGGTGTGCGGACCTTGCGGATGACGAGGTCATCGTCTGCTTGCACGCCCCATTTTTTCAAGAACGTCTCCAAGCCGCTCTCGGTTTTTGGGTCGAGCATCACCAGCACCCGCCCACGATTTTTCAGATATTGGTCGAGCGCGGCTTGCTCGCCGGTGGAGAATTTTTTGTGCGGACCGGCAATGATAATCGCGTTGGCATTGGTTGGTAATGCTTGTTGCTCCTGCCAATTCCATTTGGCGACTTTCAAGTTGTCGCGTTTGATGTAAGTGGCGAGAGTTGAGTAACCGGTGCGTTGGTCAAAACTTTCCGGGTCGCGTTCGCCATGACCGGTCAGGAAATAGATTGTCGGTGGTTCGCCTTCCGTCACGGTTTGAATCGCGGAGAGGAATGTGCCTTCAGCTTTGAATGCCTTGATTCTCGGTGGCGCGCTGTATTCCGTGCCGCCTTCCATTTCGACCATTTCATCTTTGCTGACGTATTTATTTCGCGATCCGTGCGCAAAAATCACGAGTGCCGGTTCACGCACGTCGAATTTGTATTCCTCTACTACCTGCCTGGCGCGCGCCAAATCCCGGTCGGGATCCACATATTCGATTTGTAATTTGTCCTGACCGTAAAATTTGAATTCGGTCAACAGGTGGCGGACATCTTGGAAGATTTTCTCTTCAAGGTCGCTTTCGGCGCTCGGTTGGAGATAGACGATAATTTTGACCGGTTCCGTCAATGCGCCAAGTGCCTGCTGAGTTTTATCGGAGATTTTGTAATAACCGGATTTTGTCCAGTCCAACCGAATGTAATGCCGGCTGACGAGCCAATTCGCCACCACCACCAACGCTAGAATGGCGAAAATCTGCACCAGCACATTGGCGCTGATGACGAGGCGACGCGGACCGGTGGAGGTTGGTTCAGCCATGCTTACCTCCACTTCCTAGATTCGACGATTCGCGTGGTGGTGAACAGCGCCCACGCCGTTGCGCTCAGATAAAACACGATTGGCCGCACGTCCAAAATCCCGCGCGAAAAATCTTCCATATGTTCAAACGCCGAAAACATCCGCACAATTTTGCTCACCGGTCCGCCTTGGAACAAGAATGACAGCCAGTTCATCACAATCAACAAAATGAAAACTGCGGCAAACGACATCAACGCCGCTGCCATCTGATTTTTTGTCAGCGACGACGTTAGTAAGCCAATCGCAATTAAAAATTGTCCGATGATCAGCACGCCGATGTAGCCACTGGCAATCGGGCCGAGGTCGAGCGCCGACGACATGCCAGCGAAGTGCCGGAGAATCACCACGTATAATCCAGTCAATCCCCACATCAACGAGTACAGCACCACCGCGCCGAGGTATTTGGCGAACACCACTTGGAAATCTGTTACCGGTGCCGTCATCAGCATCTCCAACGTTCCGGCGCGTTTCTCCTCTGCCAGCAATCGCATCGTGATCATTGGAATCACCACCAGCGATGGCAGCCAGAACATGCTGAACATAATTTTCATCGCCGTCACTTGCTTCGGACCGGTCGAGAGATAGCCGACTACGGTCGCAAACGTCACACCCATGACCACCAGAAAAAACATAATCACGATGTAGCCAAGCACCGACGCAAAATACGCGTTCAGTTCTCGGCGCAATAATGCCAACACGTTTCTCATCGCAACCCCCGGCGGGATTCGCGCCGTTCTTCCTCGGCTTCATCTTCCTCGCGCATCACTTGCACAAAAATATCCTCCAGCGAAGTTCGTTGCCGGACCAATTCCCGCAATGTCCAGCCGCTTGCCATCACCGTCTTAAAAATTTCCTCGCGCGGATCGCTACCGGCTTTCGGTTCTACCGTCACGCGCACAAACTCATCAGCACCGGTGCCGATCTCCACACTGGCCACGCCGGTGACATCGCGCAATTTCGCCGCCACTTCGACTGCTGGCCCGCGCACTTCGACGTGAATCAAGCCGCCGGCGTGTAAGGTCTTCACCAAATTCTCCGGTGTATCTGACGCCAGAATCCGGCCTTTATTGATAATGATGACCCGGTTGCAGGTCATTTCCACCTCCGGCAGGATATGAGACGAAAGTAAAATGGTATGCCGCTTGCCGAGGTCTTTGATGAGCTGGCGAACTTGCCGGATTTGCACCGGATCCAAACCGATTGTCGGCTCGTCGAGAATGAGTAAATCTGGTTCTGCCAACAACGCATCCGCTAATCCAACGCGCTGCCGGAAACCTTTTGAAAGTTGCCCAATGACCCGGTGGCGCACTTCGTCCAAGCCGCATTGTTTGACTACTTCTTCGAGGCGTTCCCGGCGTTCGCCACGCGGCACGCCTTTGATTTTCGCACGGAATTTCAAGTATTCCGCCACACGCATATCCACATAGAGCGGATTATTCTCCGGCATGTAACCAATGTGCCGGCGGACTTCGAGCGAATCTTCAAATACGTCGAACCCGGCGACTTGTACGCGCCCGGCAGAGGCCGGAATGAAGCCGGTCAGAATCCGCATCGTCGTGGACTTGCCGGCACCGTTCGGACCGAGGAAACCGACGATTTCGCCTCGGTTGACGGCGAACGACACGCCATTGAGCGCGGTGACGCCCGCGTAGCGTTTCGTTAAATTATCAACTTGAATCATCGGTTGCATGTGGTTTTTCCAAGAAAACGGCTCGACATCTTCTAACAAATCGTTTGGACTTTTACAAGCAACGGAATGTTCAATCGCGTTTTAAAAAAGTGTATCGCGCTCATTCGCACCGGTAAGTATATTGCCAACGATGCTGGGCACTCGTTACAACGAAATTCGTAATCAACTCTTTCGTGAGTCGTTCCCGAATGCTTTCGCGCCGGCGCTCTTGCGCGAGGCCGACAGTGATTACGTTCCACTCTCGATTCACGAGCGGCTGGTTCAGTGCATCTGGTACGACCAACGCCTCCGGCACGATGCGCTCTGCGCCACGGACGGCCGACGCGTGGAAGTCATTTTCCCCGGCTGGTGGAATCTCGAAGCTGGTCCTGATTTTCGTAATGCGACTCTCAAAATCGGCGATGAACCAGAACGCCAAGGCGACATCGAAATCCATCTTCGCGCCGATGACTGGACACATCACGGTCACGAACACGACCCGCGTTATGACAATGTCATCCTTCACGTTGTTCTTTGGGAGGCGGCCAGTGCTAAGCCGTTGCGCACCCGGCACGGCGATGAAATTCCTCAGCTTGTTCTGCACTCGCATCTGGCCGCGCCGATTGATCAACTCTTCGACGAAATTGATAGCGACGCCTATCCGCACAACGTCGGCAACCATGCCGGTCAATGTGCCGCGACACTGGCAGCTTTGCCGGAAGAATCCGTCGAATTGCTACTGAGTGCTGCCGGCGACGAACGTTTCGCTGGGAAGATGCGTCGGTTTGCCCGGTGGATTCACCGCGCCGGTGTCGAACAAGCATTTTACGAAGGCTGGATGGAAGCGCTTGGTTACAAAGCGAACAAAACTGTGTTCCGCGCTTTGGCGCAGCGCGTGCCGTTGACGACACTGGCGGAAAGCCGGTCACCGGAGGCGTTGCTATTCGGCACCGGTAACCTTTTGCCAACAGTCGCGGCAAAATCTAATGATGCTTACGCCCGTCGGCTCTGGTCGCAGTGGTGGAAATTACGACCGGAGTTTGCCGAGAAAATTTTACCGGCAGAAATGTGGCGGCTGGCTGGTATTCGTCCGGCGAATCATCCCCACCGGCGGCTCGGCGCGGCGGTAGCGTTGTTGCGTCGGCACGAAAACTTTGCGGCGAAAGCGATTGCCGCCGTTGAAAGCACCGGTGACCCGGCGAAGCTTTTTCTGCAAGTGCGTGATGAATATTGGAGCCGGCATTTCTTGCTCGGCGGTAAGGTGCAAACAAAACCGGTGGAATTAATCGGTGCGGCGCGAGCGCAGGAGATTGTCGCCAACATCGTGCTGCCATTTGTCGCCGCCTACGCTGTGAGCCGGCAAGATGTGAAATTGCAAGCGCAGGCGAAAGCTCAGTACGCTGCGCTCCGACCGGCTGGTGATAACAATCTGGCGCGTCTGGCGACGCATCAATTATTCGGCACCACCCGCGTGATGCGCCGGTATGTTCAGACGACCCGGCAGCAGCAAGGCTTGCTCCAAATTCTTCAGGATTTTTGTTTCAACGACAAGAGCGTCTGCCGGCGATGCCGGTTTGCGGAGTTGGCCCGGCGCTGGCCGGCGGCTACTGAATCGCGTTAATTTGTTCCTGCAACTCTTGGTTGCCGGCCGGTGTGAGCGGACGAATCACGCGCTGATTGATTGAGGCGTTTTTCGTGGAAACATTCTGAGTGTTCACAGATGGCTGTTCTAATGCGGCACGTTTGGCGGTGAAATTTGTTTGCGGAATAGTTTTGAAAGGTAGAACGGTAAATCCGTCACGAGTTTCAAAATTCACCGTTTTGGTTTCCACGAATTTACTGCTGATAGTCTTGCTCCGGTCCACTCGCTGATTACCGATTGGCACGACCGGTTGGGTGCTCGTTGCGGTGGGAACGAAATTCATCTGGAGAGTTTGTAAATCAACAGTTTTGCCGTTTATATCGGCAATTTTGTTCCGGTCAATCGGCTCCAAAACACCGGCATTCACCGGAGCGAGTAACCCGGTCAAAAATATGATGGCGATTAGGTAGCGCATGGGACATTTCGAGAATACCAAGATTCGCACCGGAAGCAAGCGGGCTGGCAACGCTCCGCTTGACGTGCTGGCAATCGCCTGCTACATATCCTCCTAATGAATCGGAACCTTAATCTACTGAGTTTGTTGGGTCTGCTGCTGGAGCGGCAGGCAGTGGGCTAAGGTCTGTACTAGGAAAATGAACCCCACTGTCGCCGCAAGCGATGGTGGGTTTTTTGTTTCCCGACATCGTGGCGGCGCAAAAAGGAAAACATGAATGACCAAGTCTTAATCTTTGATACCACTCTCCGCGACGGCGAGCAATGCCCCGGCGCGTCCATGAACACCCGCGAAAAATTAGAGGTGGCCCGGCAGCTTGCGCGCCTCAAGGTGGACATTATCGAAGCCGGCTTCCCCATTGCCAGCGACGGCGATTTCGAGGCCGTCAAAGCCATCGCCACTGAAATCCAAGGTCCATGCATCGCCGCCCTTGCGCGCACATCCGAGAAAGACATCATCCGCGCCGGCGAAGCGATTGCCCCGGCGGCGAAACGGCGCATCCACACTTTCAGCTCCGGCAGCGACATTCACTTGAAGACGATGCTCAATGTCTCTCGCGCGGAAAACATCAAGCGCTCTGTCGCCGCCGTGCAACTCGCGCGGAAGTACACGACGGATGTGGAGTATTCGGCGCAAGACACAACGCGTTCCGACCGCGACTATCTCGTCGAACTCTACACCGCCGTTGCCGAGGCGGGTGCGACGACGTTGAACATTCCCGACACCGTCGGCTACGCGATTCCCGGCGAATATAGTGCATTGATCGCTTTTCTCGTCGCCAACGTAAAAGTTCCCGGCGTGATCTTTTCCGTGCATTGCCATGACGACCTCGGTATGGCGGTCGCCAATTCATTGGCCGCTGTCCAAGCCGGGGCACGCCAGATCGAATGCACAATCAACGGCCTCGGCGAACGCGCCGGCAACACTTCGCTCGAAGAAGTCGTGATGGCGTTGAAGATGCGACCCGAGATTTTCGGCGGTTTGACGACCGGTATCGACACGCGTCAAATCTACCCGGCCAGCCGTCTCGTCTCGCATCTCACCGGCATGGTCGTGCAACGTAACAAAGCCATCGTCGGCGACAATGCGTTCGCGCACGAGTCCGGCATTCACCAACACGGGATGCTCAAGAACCGCGCCAATTACGAGATTATGTGCGCCGAAGACGTAGGCCGCACGAGCGAACTCACGTGGGGCAAACACATGGGTAATCACGCCGTCCGCAAGAAGCTCGAAGAAATGGGTTACAAACTCAGCGACGACGAAGTCCGTCGCATCACCGATCAGATCAAAACGCTCGCGGACAAAAAGAAATCGGTTTACGACGAAGATGTGCGCGCTATTGTCGAAGGTCAGTTCACCGAGGTGTCGCAAGTTTGGAAGCTCGCCGACTTGACGGTCGTGACCGGAAAGCAGCCGACGGCCACCGTTACTCTTGTCGGCGTTGGCAAGAAGGAACCTGTCACCGAAACCGGCACCGGTGATGGCCCGATTGACGCGATGCTCAAGACGGTGGATCACATTACCGGTACGAAAGGTAGTCTCGTAGATTACAGCGTTGGTAGTGTCACCAAAGGCAAGGACGCCATTGGCGAAGTCAGTGTTCGTGTTGAGTTTGCCGGCCGGATCGTCACCGGTAAAGGCACCAGCACCGACATCATCGAAGCCAGCGCGCTCGCTTACTTAAATGCGTTGAACCGGTATCTTGACGAACAATCCCGGCGTTCTCCCACAGAGAAGCCGGTTTTGTAAGGTAATGTGAATGTTTAAGCACAATCTAAAATTCTCTGCGGTTTTGCCGTGGTTGGGATTGGCTTTCGGTGTGTCCTTAGTACTCACAGTGGGCATCGGTTTGATGAACCTCCGGCAGATGGGGAAGATGAACGCAGAGGTTCAGCGCGTGACCGAAACGCAATGGCCAAGTTTTGAGCTCGCGCAGCAAGCTCTCAAACTTTCCAATCGGAACAACCGGATTACCTTGCAGTTATTTATGATTTCCGATGGGCACGGAATCGAAGGGTTGTTGAAAGAAATGCGCCAGAACTCTGATCAAATTGGAGCCTTGCTTCAGCAAATCGAAGGCTTGGCCAGCACCGACGAAGAGCGACAGCTGATTGTCGCCATTGTCCAAACTCGCCGGCCTTATCGCGAGAGTTATCAAAAGGTTTTGAACTTACTGTTGCATGAATCCAAGCGCGCTGAAGCACAGCAGATGATGTTGGCCGTGACCTTGCCGCGGCTCGTCGCGTACCACGAAGCTTGGGAGAGATTTGAGAGCTACCAAGGTGATGCCGTCGCGAAATCAAGCGCCGCTATTGAAGCCCTCTACAAGCGTTGGTACAAACGAAGTCCCGTTTTTTTCTTTTTCGGCACCTTGCTGGCGTTGGGAATTGTCGGATTAGTGAGTGCGCAATTACGGGAAAAAGATATTTTAGTGACCCAGTCTAAAAGTGAACTTGAAAATGCGAAGCGAGCCTTGAAACAGCACACCCATCCCGGTGTTAGCGAAGATCCGCGCTACCGGTAGGCAACTATCGGACCCCGGCCACCTGAAAACCTTCCACTTCGAGCAGGGTGCGGATTTTTCCGGGCTGGTCACCTTGGATTTCAATGGTCCGGTCTTTCACTGTGCCGCCACAACCACACGCTTTCTTCAGCTGACCAGCGAAAGTCTCGATTTGCGTGCCGGTAATCTGTGGCGCAAAATCGTGCACGACAATTACCGTTTTCCCGCCGCGATGCGCCTTTTCTTTGCGCAACACCACTCGGCCGAGCTTGACCGGTTTCGGTGCGTCAGCCTTGCCGGCCGGTAAACCCTCACCGGAAAGTGCGCTGAATGGATTATTGAAGCTCGCCATGACCATCCATTACCAAGTCACACCGAGCGACGCAAGTCGCGCCTGCTCGCTTGCTTTTGGCAAACCGATTGGTAAAGTGGCGAGCCTAATGTCGAAATCACCGGTAACGAAACGCGACTTTGTCGCCGAGCACGTGCGCGGAATTCCGCGTTCGGGGATTCGTGATTTTTTTGAGATTGTCCAGTCCATGGAGAATGTCGTTTCGCTCGGCATTGGCGAACCGGGTTTTACGACGCCGTGGCACATCCGCGAAGCTGCCATCTATGCGCTCGAACACGGCAAGACCGGTTACACTTCCAACTTTGGTACGATTCAGCTCCGGCGCGCCATTAGCCGGTATGTCACGGATAATTTTCACGTCGAATACGATCCGACGAACGAAATTCTCGTGACTGTCGGCGTCAGCGAGGCGCTTGACATTGCGTTGCGGGCGATTGTGAATCCCGGCGACGAGATTCTTTACCACGAACCATGCTACGTCTCATATCATCCCAGCGTGACGTTGACGCACGGCGTGGCGAAAGCGATTCAGACGCGCCCAGAAAATAATTTCGCGTTACGCGCCGAAGATGTAGCCGCCGCGATCACGCCGAAGACTAAGGCGTTGATGCTTAATTTCCCGACGAATCCCACCGGCGCGACGATGACCGGTGAAGAAATCGAACAACTCGCACGGGTTTGCATCGCGAACGATTTGCTGGTGTTGACGGACGAAATTTATAGTGAGCTGACCTTTACCGGTACGCATCATTCCATCGCCGCTGTGCCTGGTATGAAAGAGCGAACGATTTTCTTGCATGGTTTCTCCAAGGCATTTGCGATGACCGGTTTTCGGATCGGCTACGCTTGCGCGCCACCGGCGCTGACCGAGGCGATGTTGCGGGTGCACCAGTATTCGATGCTTTGCGCCTCGATCATCGCGCAGGAAGCAGCGCTGGAAGCGCTCGAACATGGTCGCAACGAAATGGAAATGATGCGCGAGCAATACCGGCTCCGGCGCAATTTCATTGTGAAATCATTTAACGAAATCGGTTTGAAGTGTCATTTGCCGGTCGGTTCGTTTTATTCGTTCCCGGATATTCGCAGCACCGGACTGACTTCCAAAGAATTTTCGGTGAAGTTGCTCGAACAAGAACGCGTCGCGATGGTTCCCGGCACCGCTTTTGGTCCGAGTGGCGAAGGTCACGTCCGCGCTAGTTTTGCGTCGGCGATGTCTGAAATTGAAAAAGCCATTGAACGCACGGCGAAGTTTGTCCGCAGCCGGAGTTAACCGATGCCGGTGGTGGAGTTCATCGAAGATGTAGCGGTGGATGCGGAGTTGGACCGGCAGTTACGGCAATTGCTTTCCACCTGTTTTACCAAACCCGAGGATATTGTTTTTCGTGATCGCCGGTATTTTCACTTGTCACCTCGCTGGCGGTGGCTTGTGCGAGGTGATGGTGGCGAGTTAATTGCCCACGTTGCCGTGCACGACAAAGTGATTGGAACCATCGCCGGTGACGTGCGGATTGCCGGTGTTGCAGAGGTCTGTGTCCATCCTCAACATCGCGGTCAGGGACTGGTGCGTGAAGTACTCGCCACGGCGCACGTTTGGTTAGCTGCGCGCGATATTCCAGTCGCTCTGCTGTTTGGTGATAAGAAGCATTATGCGTCAAGTGGCTATCGGAATATTACTAATCCGCTCCGGTGCCAAAATCCAGAAACCAAAGAGTGGAGTGTTAAACCTTCTGATTGGATCATGATGAAACCGCTCCGAGTATTTGACTGGCCGGCTGGTGTTATCGATTTGTGTGGATCGGGATTCTAAGATTTTCTATTGCAGGTTGGCCGGTTGCCCGCTATTTTCCCCGCGTTGTGAATACTCCCAAGCAATTGAATATCGGACTCATCGGTGCCGGCATCGTGGGCGGCGGCGTGGCGAAAAATCTCACCCGCAATGCGGACCTGCTTGCTGACCGGCTCGGTATTCGACTGAACTTGAAATGGGTTTGCGACAAGGACGAAGCAAAACTCAAGAGTTTACCGGTACCGGCGAGCGTACTTTGTCGGGACGCAATGGCGGTCATTAACGATCCGGAAGTGCACGTCATCGTTGAATTAGTCGGTGGAACCGGTTTTGCAAAAACGGTTACCTTGGAAGCTCTGAACCGTCGTAAGGTTGTCGTCACCGCCAACAAAGCGTTGCTCGCACATCACGGCGAGGAAATTTTTGCAGCCGCGGCAAAAAACGGCGGTAACATTTTCTACGAAGCGAGCGTGTGTGGTGGTATTCCGATTATCAAAGCGCTCCGGGAAGGTTTTGTCGCCAACCAATTCCCGCTCATTTACGGAATCGTTAACGGCACCTGCAATTACATCCTCAGCCGGATGACCGCGGAAGGGAAAGATTTCGCCGAAGTTCTCGCCGAAGCGCAGAAGCTCGGTTACGCCGAAGCTGATCCCGGTCTCGATGTGGATGGTGGCGACTCGGCGCATAAGGCGACAATTCTTGCTTCACTCGCTCACGGTTTTTGGGTTGGCGAAGAAAATGTTTACGTCGAGGGTATCCGGCGCGTTTCGCAAATGGATATTCAGGTAGCGCGCGAGCTTGGGTACACGATCAAACTGCTCGCCATCATCAAAGCCGCCGGTAAAGCTGTCGAGGTGCGCGTTCATCCGACGCTCATTCCAGCCGGTCACATTCTCGCCAGTGTCAACGGTGTTTTTAACGCGGTGGCAGTGCGCGGTGATGTGGTCGGCGACACGATGTTTTACGGACGCGGTGCCGGCGCGGATGCGACCAGCAGTGCGGTGATTGCCGATCTTGCGGACGCGGCGCTCAATTTGAAAGCTGGCAGCATTCAGCGCGTGCCGGGATTTGTATCGCACCAACTGCACGCGGCGGTGCGTTCGATTGATGAAGTGGAGTCGCGGTATTATTTGCGGTTGACGGTCGAAGATCGCGCCGGTGTAATTGCGAAGGTCGCAAAAGTTTTAGGTGATGCCGATATCAGCATCGCATCGGTATTGCAACGCGAGCCGGCGACGAATCGGGTGTCGTTGATTATGATGTTGCACACCGCGAAAGACCGGGCCGTGTGCGCGGCGGTTGCTGAAATTGACCGGCTGGATGTGGTGAAAGATAAGACCGTGGTTTTGCGAGTGGAGAATTTTGACTGATATGGCATTGATTGTCCAAAAATATGGCGGAACGTCGGTCGGCAATCCGGAACGCATTAAAAATGTCGCGCAACGAGTTCTGGCGACTCAGCAAGCCGGTAACCAAGTCGTCGTCGTCGTCTCAGCGATGAGCGGTGTAACCGATTCGTTAATCAAACTTGCCAAAGAAGTTCATGCGGAGCCACCGGAGCGCGAGATGGATGTGTTACTCGCCACCGGTGAACAGACGACGATTGCGCTGCTAGCGATGGCGTTGCAAGGACTCGGCGCAAAAGCGGTATCGTTAACCGGTGCGCAAGCCGGCATTGTCACTGACGGTCTGCACACGAAAGCCAAAATTGCGAACATTACGCCGAAGCGCGTCCACGAATTGCTCGACTCAGGTCACGCCGTCATCATTGCTGGCTTCCAAGGCGAAACACCGGAAGGACACATTACCACGCTCGGTCGCGGCGGCAGCGATCTGAGCGCGATTGCGATTGCGGCGGCAGTGAAGGCGGATGTGTGCCAGATTTACACCGATGTGGATGGCGTTTACACCGCCGATCCGCGCATTATTCCAGATGCCAAAAAGATTTTGGAAATTAGCTACGACGAAATGCTCGAAATGGCCGCGCTCGGCTCAAAAGTGATGCAGGCGCGGTCCGTCGAGTTTGCCAAGAAATTCAATGTCGTGTTCGAAGTCCGCAGCAGTTTCAACAACAACCCGGGAACTATCGTGAAAGCCGAAACACAAAAAATGGAAGACGTCGTTATCCGCGGCGTCGCAGTTGACAAGAAACAAGCCAAGGTCACCATCGCCGGTGTGCCGGACAAACCCGGTATTGCCGCGAAGGTTTTCAAAACCATCGCCGACGCGCACATCAATATCGATGTCATCGTGCAAAACGTCAGCGCGAATGGCACCACCGATATTTCGTTCACCGTCGGCGACACTGACGCGGCGAAATCTGTCAAAGTTTTACAGCCGGTGGTTAAAGATATCGGCGCCCGCGAAGTCACCGCCACCGGTGAGATTGCCAAACTCAGTGTCGTCGGTATCGGCATGCGCAGCCATCCCGGCGTCGCGGCAAAAATGTTTGAGACGCTCGCCGGTAACAGCATTAACATCGGTATGATTTCCACCAGCGAAATCAAAATCAGTGTGATTATCGCGCTGGCCGATGCCGAGAAAGCCGCTCGCGCAATCCACGACGCCTTCGGTCTCGCCGGCAAGTAATCTTACTTGGTTGGCACCGGCGTAATCGGTGGCGTTGTAGTCGCGCCGCTAGTTCCAGAAGGACCACCGCGCGGTGGTGTGAATTTCGTGGCCTGCAAGATTTGCGGAATAGTTGTCACAAGCGTTTGCGCCTTGTCACCAGTCAAACCGAGTTGAGTCGCGAGCTGCTGGTATTGCAATGTCCGGTCTTGCTCACTGAGTTGCGATAATTGCTGCCGTGTGTTTTGGATTTCCGCTTGGAGTTGTGGGTCGGTTGGTAAATTGGCAACTTGCAACTGTTGCTGCTGTTGCCGGAGGTCATTCAGCTTCGCGAGCGTGTCGGCAATTTGATTGGCCAAATCAGCTTCGTCAGGAGTGGCCGCAGCTTGGGCTCGCGCGGCGAGTTGACTCTGAGTGTTGGCATACCAATCGTCGGTTTCCTTCCGGCGTTGTTCGCGGTCGGCGACGATTTGTTTGTAACGCTCTGGATCTTGCTGCCGGATTCGCTCCATCCACGCTGCTGGTCCGGTTGCGCGACCGACAGTCAGTGAATTTGTTTCAACCGCCGCGCCGACTCTGCCATTCGCCACCGGTGCGGCTGCCGCCGAATTTTCTAAGCGTTCAATTTCTTTGCGCAGTTCGGCATTCACGGCAGTTTCTTCCGCCAGCAATTTTTGTAACATCTCGTTGCTACCGGTGGTTGTTTTACCGGCGGGTTTACCTTGTGAATTTTGCAATTCTGTTTGTGCTTGTTCCAGTTGGGCATTGAGTTCCTGCGAATGGCTGACGGCGCTAATCGCCGTGGCTGTCAAAATAACGGCTAAAACTCCAAGCAGTCCAATCAGGGCGTAAGCGGTTTTATTCATAAGTCAGAAATTATAACTTCCAATTGTCTTTTGTGGTAGGATTTTACGCAGATGAACACGTTGCAAGATTTAACAGCGCAGCTGGCAAAAGGTTGCGCGCTTTCCGATGCCGAAGTCGGCGCGGCCGTTTCCGCCTTGCTTGCACCGGCGGTGACCGATGATACGAAGGCGACCTTCTTGACTACGCTAGCCGGTAAAGGCGAGACGGCAGACGAAATCGCCGCGTTCGCTCGTGAACTCCGGTCGCGCGCCGTGGATCCCGGTCTCCCCGCCGGTAAATTGCTCGACATCGTCGGCACCGGTGCCGATGGCGCGAACACGTTTAACATTTCCTCCTGCACAATGTTTGTCGCAGCTGCCGCCGGTATTCCCATCGCCAAACATGGCAACCGGGCTGTCACCAGCAAATGCGGTAGTGCCGACGTATTGGCTGCGCTCGGTGCAAAAATTGAGCTACCGGCGGAAGCCGCGTGCCGGTGTTTGGCGGAGGCCGGGATTACTTTTCTCTTCGCGCCGTTTTACCATCCGGCATTCAAAGCGATTGCCCCGGTGCGCAAACAACTCGCCGTGCGCCGGCAGCGCACAATTTTCAACATCCTCGGTCCGCTCGTCAATCCGGCGAAACCGACGCATCAACTTATTGGAGTTTTTGACCGGCCACTCGTGCTCAAATTCGCCGAAGTGCTCCGGTTGCTTGATGTGAAACATGGATTGGTCGTGCATGGCGCCGGGCTGGATGAACTTTCAACACGCGGCGTCAATACCGTTGCCGAGCTGTGGCACGGAAAGATTGAATTAACCGAACGCGATTTTCGAGTGCCGGCTACACTCTGGCGTGTGGTGCCGGTGAAACCGGAAGAACTCGCCGGTGGTGATCCGGTGACGAACGCCGGGATTGTACGCGAAATTTTATCTGGTAAAGATCGTGGCGCGCGGCGCGACATCGTGTTGCTGAATGCAGCAGCGGCATTGGTTGTAGCGGAGGTCGCGGACACGTTCGAACACGGCTGGCAGCGCGCGGCGGAATTGATTGATACCGGCGCGGCAATGGACCGGTTGGACCGATTTGTGAAGGCGTCGACCGGTTAGTTCCGTGCTGTGCCCCAGCGCCGGTGGAGGAATTTTTCCCAGGGCGAGAATAGAATTTTATCAGCCAGCAAACCGATGGTGATGATGACCAGCATAACGCCGATGACTTGATCCATCGCGTTAAGTTCCCGGCCGTAGTGGAGTAGGTGACCGAGACCAAAGCCAGTGAGAATCGTGACGTAAATCTCCGCCGCCATCAACGACCGCCACGCGAATCCCCAGCCTTGTTTCATGCCGCTAACGATGAATGGCAATGACGCCGGTAGGATGACTTTAATCCAAGTGTGAAAATTTTTGGAACCCATCGTGCTAGCGGCGCGGGCGTAAATTGGCGGAACGGTGCGGACGCCATTGTCGGTGGCAATGAGAATTGACCAGAGTGACCCCATGATGACGACAAATAGCATCGCGCCTTCGGTTTGACCGTACCAGAGCAACGCGAGCGGAATCCAGCAGACGCTCGGCAAAGTCTGGAGGCCGAGCGCCAACACGCCGAGCGTGTCTTCGGCAAACTTAAAGCGCGCTGTCAGCAATCCGAGCGGTACGCCGAAAAGAATGCTTAGAAAATAGCCAATCAACAGTCGTTTCGTCGTCACCAGCGTGGCTTGCCAAAGTGTGCCATCGCGAATGGCTTGCGCGAGATATTCGCCGACCGCCAACGGATTCGGCAAGAGTACCGGTGACCAGATTTTTAACCGGCAGACAATCTCCCAGCTGGCAATCATGAGCACCGCAAAACCGCAAACCACTAATCCGCGTTTCATTCTGCCACCTCGGAAATTTCAGGGCGCAAGTGTCGTTTGAGTGCGCGCATAATTTCCGTGGAGTGCTTCGCCAGTTCGACGCTGTTGATGTCGCGCGGTCGCGGCAAGTCCACGGTGAATTGCTCCTGAATCCGGCCGGGATTCGGCGAGAATAAAACTACCCGGTCGCCGAGACACGCCGCTTCGCGGACGTTATGTGTAACGAAAATTATGGTTTTGCGGCGTTTCGCCCAAATTTGTTGGATGTCGCCGTAAAGTTGCTCACGAGTCATCGCGTCGAGCGCGGCGAACGGTTCGTCCATCAGCAACACACGCGGATTCGGGGCGAGCGCCCGGGCGAGGGCGACGCGTTGCTTCATTCCACCGGACAACTCGTGAATATTTGCCGTCGCAAATTTTTCGAGGCCGACCAGTTTCAGATAAAACTCTGCGACTTCTCGGCGCTCCTGATTTTTCAGTTGCGGTTTGAGTTTGAGGCCGAACATCACGTTGTCGAGTACGTCAAGCCATGGAAATAGCGCCGATTCTTGAAACATCACCATGCGTTCGCGGCCGGGACCGGTGACTGGTTTCCCATCCGCCAACACCCGACCGGCGTCCGGTGATTCAAGACCCGCAATGATGTTCAGTAGAGTTGACTTGCCGCAACCGCTGGGGCCGACGAGACAAACAAATTCACCTTCGCGCACCGTCAGTGAAACGTCATCCAACGCATGCACCGTCGCACGGCGCGTCCGAAACCATTTCGAGACGTGCTCAACGGTCAGCTTCTCTGGTGTGACGTTGGCGAGTTCTTGTTCGATGGTCATGGTAATTCGATTAACCGACTCAAGTCCGGTGTGCCGCGCATAAATCCGGCGGCTTGCGCGTCTTTGACAAATTGGTTGAGCGCCGGCATCGCAACATTCGTGGTGAAATCCATCCGCTTCCACGTCTGCGCAATTAATTCTGCTGAGATTGGCCGGGTAGTTTCGGCGGTCAATTCTTCGCGGAGCAAGGCTTGGGCTTCGGTCGGATTTTTCTGAATCCACTCGGTCAATTCTGCGTGTGCTTGGACGAATTTCTTCACCAACTCACGCCGGTCGCGCAAACATTTGACACTGCTGACGAGAACGGTCGTCACTGTGTCGCGTTGCTCGACAAAAACTTTCGCATTGGCTTCCCGTTCGAGGCGTGACACCCACGGTTCGACTGTCCAGACGGCATCAACTTGTTTTTCCTTAAACAAATTCAGTTGATCTGGATTGGAAGTCGGCAAAACCGTTACATCACCACCCAGTTGTGTGATTTTGAAACCGTGCTGCGTCAGCCACGCGCGGCAGGCCACATCTTGTGTGTTGCCGAGTTGCGGAGTTGCGATTTTTTTGCCACGAAAATCCGCCGGCACCTTAATACGGTCATCTGGCTGAACGACTAATGCCGCGCCGCCATTTACCGCGCCGGCAATGATGCGCACCTCGTCGCCATGCGATTTGGAATAGGCGTTCAACGCCGGGCTGGGCCCGACATAGGTGAGATCAATCGAATTAGCAAAAATCGCTTCCATCGCGCTCGGACCGGCGTTGTAGACAAACCACTGAATTTTCACGTCTGGCCCGAGTCGTTTTTCAAACCAGCCGTTCCGGTGGGCGATGACGCCTTGCGCGTGAGTGACATTTGGGAAGTGGCCGACGCGCAGAATCACCGGCTCAGCCCAGCTGGTTGCGCCAATCCAAAGAAATAATCCGCAAAACAGCGATTTCATTATTTGATTTCCAAAAACGGCAACGGCACTTTGTCGCGCCGGATTTTTCGCACTGTAACTCCGACGATATCAGCGAGTGAATACCGGTCCAGGATATTGGCGATAGCATTGCGCACATCCACCATCAATAAGCGCAGTCCACAATGCTCCTCATCCGGACATGAGCATTTTTTGTAAGCCGTCACGCTTGCACACCGAATCGGCGCCAACGGTCCGTCAATCAAGCGCACCACGTCACCGATCATGATTTTGTCCGTCGGCTTTTTCAGGAAGTATCCGCCGCCTTTACCGCGTTTACTGCCAAGATACCCAGCTTTATTCAAGTCGAGCAGGATGGCTTCGAGAAACTTAATTGGGATGTTTTCCTTCTTTGCCAGCTCACTAATTTGCACCAAAGGTCGACCAACTTCCCGGGCAATTCCGAGATTAATCAATGACCGCAAAGCATATTCGCCACGTTTGGAAATCCGCATGTCTTTAAGGCTATCAGAACAGTAGACAATTGCAAGTGGTTTTTCTAATGCTGGTGGGAAAGTGGTTGCTTTTACTCTGAGAATGGCTGAATCTTTGAACCGCTTCTGACAGCAATTATGCCATTTGAACTCAAATTTTCTCCGCTCATTGTGGCCGGCGCAATCATCGTTTTGCTCGGCTTGATTTGTGATGCCATCATTATCGGACGATTCCTGCCGGCTCCGCAATTTCGTGTGACGCCGAAACCGTGGGGCTTGCGAGCGCTGGCTGTCAGTGTCTTCATCCTGACTGGTCTCGTCCTGTTGGCTAACGGCGTTTACTATTTAATCGCCACACTCTGGCGCAACCACAGCAGCTCTCAATTTGCCTCAATCGTTTTGCCGTCAGAATTACTGCTCCGACTTGTCGCGTTGACTGGCTTCGGTTTGTACTTCCGGTACCGGCAAATCAACACCCAAAAGGCTCTCGGACTCGACGCCATGTCGCTCGGTGCGGCAGCGGGGTGGGGTGTTTTATTTTGTCTGGCGAGTTTGCCACCGGTGGGTGCGCTGATTTTCACCACCGATGCGTTTTGCCAATTCTTTCACATTAACATCGGAGAGCAGCCAATCGTTGACCTGTTCCGCAACACGCACTCACCGGCATTGAAAATCATCCTACTTCTGTTCGCTCTCTCCGTCGCGCCGGTGTTTGAAGAATTTCTCTTTCGCGGATTTGCTTACCCGGCGCTCAAACAACGCTTCGGTCTCTGGCGCGCCTTGCTGCTGGTTTCATTGGTGTTTGCACTTAGCCATTTTCACGCGCCATCCTTCCTACCGCTCTTTGTCTTCGCGTTCGGACTCGGTCTTGCCTACGAACTCACCGGCTCACTTCTCGCGCCAATCACCATGCACGCGCTATTCAACGCCACCATGATTCTCCAAATCTTTTACCAACGCAGCCATTCATGAAAACTGTGCGCGACATCGGCGAATTCGGTCTTATCCGGCAACTTGCGAAAAATATCCCGCGTGCCGGTGACGACTGCGCCGTGCTGCCGGATGGACTATTGCTTACGTGTGACCCGGTGATTGAAGGTGTCCATTTTCTGCCGAAAACGCCGGCGCGAAAAATCGGCTGGAAAGCGATGGCGCGCAACCTTAGCGACATCGCCGCGATGGCCGGACAACCGCGCTCCGCCGTCGTCAGTCTTGGCTTGCGTCCGACTACGCCGGTGCGTTGGGTGCGCGAACTTTACGCCGGGATGCGCGCCGTGGCCGGTAAGTTTGGCTGCGAAATCGTCGGCGGCGACACCGCGCATGTCCGGCACGAACAATTTGTCGTTGTCACTTTGCTTGGCCATGCCGACCGGCCAGTCCTGCGTTCCGGCGCGAAAGTTGGCGACGCCGTGTTCGTTACCGGTAAACTTGGCGGCTCGTTTCGCTCCGGTAAACATCTCACCTTCATGCCCCGGATTCGCGAAGCCCAGTGGCTCACGAAAAATTTCCGCATCCACGCGATGCTGGACATTAGCGATGGACTTGCCAATGATTTGCAGCGGCTCAGCGAAGCCAGTCGCGTCGGCTTTGAGATTTCTTCCGCAAAAATTCCCGGCCGCTTGCCGGACGCGTTGACCGATGGCGAAGATTTTGAATTGCTGTTCACTGTCAGCCAACGCGATGCCGGGAAGTTGCGGCGGAAGTTTTACGAAATCGGTCGCGTCATCGCCAAGCCGGTGATGCTGCTCGATGGTAAACCATTCACAGAAAAAGGTTATGACCATTTCCCACAGCGCTGAAGAAACTATCGCATTCGGTCGGCAGCTCGCCGGGACGTTTCGCGCTGGTGCGGTGCTTGCCTTGACCGGTGATTTGGGCGCCGGTAAAACTTGTCTCGTGAAAGGTCTCGCCGCCGGTTTGGGAATTACGCACGCGGTGACCAGCCCGACGTTTACGCTAATTCATGAATACCGGGGCGGTCGCCTGCCGCTGGCGCACATTGATCTGTACCGGCTGGAGACGACCGTTGAAGCGGTGAGCATTTGCATCGAAGATTACCTCGGCGGCGAAGGTGTTACCGTGATCGAATGGGCGGAGCGAATTGAATCACTTTTGCCGGCGCACACGCAACGGATTCGGCTGACGGTTGTTGACGAAACGACCCGGCAAATCGAGGTCACATGATCACGCTGGCTATCGACACTTCCACCGCGCGCGGCTCTGTCGCCTTACTCGACGGTGACCGGCTCATCGTCGAAGAAATTTTTGAACGCGATGGGATTTTCGATGCCATTGGAAAATTAAAACCCGGTAACTTTGATTTGATTTTGGTCGGCGTCGGCCCCGGTTCCTTTACCGGTATCCGAGCCGGACTTGCAGCGGCGAAAGGGCTGGCATTACCGCGTGCGGTTCCAATTCGAGCGGTGAGCAGTTTCGATGCGCTGGCGTTGACGGCATTACCGGAGATGCCGACGGAGTACCGGCGGATGTGCGTGCACGCCGATGCACGCCGGGGTGAAATTTATTTTGCGTTGTATGACCGGACAGGGAAGTCGATTATTCCATGTCGGATTGGAACGCGAGAATCGGTGACCGGTGAGTTACGCGAGTCGACTTGGTGGGTGAGTGCGCCGCCGGTGTATCCGCGGGCGGCATTACTGGCGCAAGTGGCACCGGTGGAATTGCCACTGGAGCCGATTTACCTGCGCGAGACGGAATACCGGAAAATATCCGATCACTAACCAGCGGCGATATTCACCAACTTGCCGGCGACGACAATCACTTTCTTGACGCTCTTACCGGTGAGAGATTCCTGAACCTTGCCACTTGCGAGTGCGAGTTTTTCTAGTTCCGCATTCGTAATACCGGTCGGAACGTCGAGCTTGTCGCGGACTTTGCCGTTGACCTGCACGACAATCGTCACTGTGTTTTCCACGAGTAAGGCCGGGGCAAACTCCGGCCACGGTTCGTGGGTAAGCGTCTGGGTGTGACCGAGTTTTTGCCAGAGTTCTTCCGCGATGTGCGGCGCGTATGGCGCGAGCAATTGCACGAACGGTTCGAGCACGGCGCGCGGACGTTTGTCTTGTGCGGTGAGTTCGTTGACGAAAATCATCATCTGCGCAATGGCGGTGTTGAACGCGAGCGCTTCGGTGTCGGCACCGACTTTTTTGATGGTTTGGTGCAAAACTTTCACCAACTTCGCGTCCGGTGCGGCGTCATCCACGAGGAGTTTGCCTTCTTCATCGCAGAACAATCGCCAGACGCGGCCGAGGAACCGGTAGATACCTTCGGTGCCTTGCGTGTTCCATGGTTTCGTCGCTTCGAGCGGCCCCATGAACATCTCATAGAGGCGCAATGTGTCCGCGCCGTATTCGCGAACAACGTCGTCGGGGTTGATGACATTGCCCCACGATTTCGACATCTTCCGGTTGTCTTCGCCGAGAATCATCCCTTGGTTGATGAGGCGCGTGAATGGCTCCGGTGTTGAGACGTGGCCAAGATCGAAAAGTACTTTGTGCCAGAACCGCGAGTAAAGCAGATGTAACACCGCGTGCTCTGCGCCGCCGACGTAAAGATCAACCGACATCCAATATTTTTCTTTGTCCTTCGCAACGAACGTGCCGGCATTTTTCGGATCAATATAGCGGAGATAATACCAGCAGCTACCGGCCCATTGCGGCATTGTATTTGTTTCGCGCTTACCGGGACCGCTGCACTGTGGACATTTGCAATTCACCCAGTCGGTCGCTTTCGCTAATGGTGGTTCGGCGTTGCCGGAAGGTGAGTAATCTTTCATCTCCGGCAACCGCAACGGCAATTCGTTTTCCGGTACCGGCACCGTGCCGCATTTCGTGCAGTGGACGATGGGAATCGGTTCGCCCCAGTAACGTTGTCGGGAGAAAAGCCAGTCGCGAAGTTTGTAATTCACTGTCGCCTTACCGAGTTTTTTTTCTTCGAGCCAACTGGTCATTTTCTTTTTCGCTTCCGGTGTCGGCAGACCGGTGAGCATACCGGAGTTAACTGAAATGCCATCGCCGGTAAAACCTTGTGATTCAATGCCGGCGGGTGGTTGGACGACGGTGCAGATTTCGAGGTTGAATTTTTTGGCAAACTCAAAGTCGCGGGTGTCGTGCGCCGGGACGGCCATGATCGCGCCGGTGCCATAGCCCATCATCACGTAGTCGGCAACCCAGATTGGAATCTTTTCATTGTTCACCGGATTAATGGCGTAAGCACCGGTGAAGACGCCGGTCTTTTCCTTCTCCAGTTGTGTTCGTTCTAATTCGCTTTTTTTAGCGGCAGCGTTCCGATAAGCGTCAACGGCCGGATTTTTGAATTTTTCGACTAGCGGATGTTCTGGTGCGAGTACCATGTAGGTCGCGCCGAAAAGTGTGTCGGGGCGCGTCGTAAAAATACGGAGCGTGTCACCGGTCTCGGTTTTGAAATCAACTTCGGCACCTTCGCTACGGCCAATCCAGTTGCGTTGTTGTTCCTTGATGGAGTCGGGCCAGTTGACGTGTTCGAGATCAGCGAGCAGACGTTCGGCGTATTTTGTGATGCGGAGAATCCACTGCCGGAGCGGTCGCCGGTAGACTTCTTTGTGACCGCGGCGGTCGCAGGTGCCGTCGGCGTTGACTTCTTCGTTGGCGAGTACGGCTTTGCAGCCGTCACACCACCAGACAGGAATTTCAGCTTCGTAGGCGAGACCCTTTTTGTAGAGCTGGAGAAAAATCCATTGCGTCCACTTGAAATATTCGGGGTCGGTCGTGTCAACTTCCCGGTCCCAATCGTAACTGAAGCCGAGCATCTGGATTTGCCGGCGGAAGGTGTCGATGTTCTTTTTTGTGGTGATGGAGGGATGGGTGCCGGTGTCGATGGCGTATTGTTCCGCTGGTAAACCGAACGCGTCCCAGCCCATCGGGTGCAAAACGTTGAAGCCGCGCATCCGTTTATACCGGCAGAAAATATCGGTGGCGGTATAGCCTTCGGGATGTCCGACGTGTAATCCCGCGCCGGAGGGGTAGGGAAACATGTCGAGGACGTAAAGTTTTGGCTTAGCGGCGTCGTCGTTGGCGGCGAAAGTTTTGTTGGCGAGCCAATGCTGTTGCCATTTGGGCTCGATTTGGTCGAACGGATATTTTTTGCGGAGTTCCGGCATAACGGCGGAAATTATACCGGCTCCGGTAACTTCCGGCAAGCATCGGTGACGGATGCAGTTGCTTTTTATTCGGAAGTCTGTTTTTCTATAGGTGGTTTCACCCCGAAGGAAAATTATGGAAACCAAATGTGACCGTGCAGCTTGGCTGAAGGGCCCAGCTTTTCAATGTAGTTCCGAACTAGCTCCGGTGGCTCGGCCGTACCGGCTTGTCTTGCTGGGCGCGCCCGGCGTTGGTAAGGGCACGCAAGCTGAATTGCTTTGTGCGCGGCTTGGGGCGTGTCAACTTTCGACCGGTGATGTTTTCCGCGCTGCCAAAAGTCTGACTGAGGCGGAGCGCAGCCCGGCGATGAATGCAGCACTCGAATATATGAAACGCGGCGATCTTGTACCGGACACGACGGTGTTGGAGCTCGTTCGTGAGCGTCTTGCCTGCCTACGGTGCGGAAATGGTTTTTTGCTGGATGGTTTCCCGCGCACGGTCGCGCAAGCTGAGGCGTTGCAGACGATTCTGGCCGGCGAAAAAATCAAACTCGACGCAGTGCTGAATTACGAATTGCCGATTGATGAAGTGGTTGCGCGGATTAGTGGCCGCCGGACTTGCCCGAAATGCAAAGCGGGTTTTCACATCACCGGTATGCCGCCCAAACAAGCCGGGATTTGCGACAAATGTGGCACTGCCTTGGTTCAACGGGAAGATGACCGACCGGAAGCGGTCCGTGTTCGCATGGCGGTGTATGAAAAAAGCACCACGCCGCTGGCGCAGTTTTACCGGCAACGAAATTTGCTGGTAACCATTGCGGCGACCGGGACACCGGAAGAAATTGCCGCGCGGACTTTGAAAATGCTACCGGCGTAGCGTTTTTAAGATTTTCATTTCTCACTTCGATTCGGACTTGCACCGGTCGGCTGCTTAGTGGACATTGCAGCGCGATGAAATTTGCTTCCGCACTTTCGACGAAGAGCGACTTGCTTGACTTGGTGCAAGACTTGGCCGGTCAGATTCGGTCCAGCTTGGGGCCGGAGAAAATTGATTTGGCGCTGTTGTTTGTGCATCCCCGATTGTTAGACGAAAATCCCGGCTGGCTTGAAAGCGTGCGGCGTGGCATCGGCGCGCGGCATCTGGTGGGTTGCACCGGTGGCGGGATTATCGGCGGTAATCGGGAATGCGAACAGGAACCAGCGGTGTCGTTGTTGGCGGCGAATTTACCGAATGTAGAGATTGCGCCCTTTCACATCACGCAGGAAGAATTAGAGGAATCGACCGGGCCGGCGTTCTGGCATTTTCAATTGGAAGTGACGCCGACGACGGAGCCGAATTTCCTAATGTTTCTGGAACCGTTCAGCATGCAGGCGACGGAATTGGTGGCGGCGTTTTCAGAAGCGTATCCGGATGCGCCAATTCTCGGCGGGCTGGCGAGCGGTGGCCGGCAAGCCGGCGAGTGCCGGCTGTTTCTTGATGATAAAATTTTAGACACTGGCGCCGTCGGCGTGGCGTTGTCCGGTAATCTGGAATTGCGCACGGTGGTTTCGCAAGGTTGCCGGCCGATTGGCCAGCCGTTCACGATTACGCGAGCGGACCGGAATGTAATTTTTGAATTGGGCGGCCGGCCGCCGTTGGCGGTTGTGAAGGAAATGATGGAGAAACTGCCGGCGAGCGATCAAAACTTAGCGAAGAGCGCGATGTGTCTGGGGCGAGTCATCAATGAATATCAGGAAGATTTTGGACAAGGCGATTTTTTGGTGCGCAATCTGATTGGTCACGATCCGAATTCTGGCGCGATGGCGGTGGGCGATGTGGTGCGGACCGGCCAGACGGTGCAATTTCAGGTGCGCGATGCGCTGACAGCGGCGGAGGATTTGCAGGCGATGTTGCGGCGCGAACAGCGATTTTCCGCGCGGCCACCGGTGTGTGGAGCGATGTTGGTGAGTTGCCTAGGACGCGGAGCCGGAATGTATGGCGAGCCGGATCACGACATCAAGGCGTTGCAGGAAATTCTGGGGCCGATGCCGGTGGCGGGTTTTTTTGCGAATGGCGAAATCGGGCCGGTGAGTCGAAAACCGTTTATTCACGGATTCACTAGCGTGATTGGTTTGTTCGCGGAGCGAACGGTTACGGAAACGCACGGATGAAATCGGCGTTGGTGACGGCGGTCGTGGCAATTGCGCTATGCCGGGCAGTGAGCGGTGGTGAGTTACCGGTGAGCGTGAAGAAAACTCAGTCGGCGGTGGTGCGACTGATTGTTAGTGATCAAGGTGGCAAAGAAATTGCGACGGGGAACGGTTTTTTTGTTTCGGCGGATGGCAAGTTGGTTACCAGTTTGCGGTTGCTGGATACGGCGCGCGGTGTTGTCGCGATCACGGATGCGAATGAGCAGATTGCGGTGGCCGGAATTCTGGCGACGGATCCCAAAAATGATTTGGCTTTGCTGAAACTCGTTGTCACAAGCCCGGTTTTCTTGCCGTTGGCTGATGTGAGTCGAATCTTACCGGGGCTGCATGTGGCGGTGGTGAGTAGTCAGTCGCAGACGGAGGGACGAATTTTTGCGGTGCGGGAATTATTTGGCGATCTCCGGCGGATTCAAATCAAAGCGGCGATTGATTCGAATGCCGGCGGCTCACCGGTGGTGGATCCCGATGGTGCGGTCATCGGAATGATTCGGGCGCTGGTGCTGGATCCACGATTGTATAACTTAGCGATTCCGGTGGAGGCGATTTTGAAATTGCAGGTCAATGCCGGAGCGAAACCGATTCCATTTCTCCCGCGTCACCAGAGTGGCGACCTTGTGGATGTGGAGATGTTTCTGACGGACGAATGGCAGTGGGCAGTCGCTGCCTTAGAGTTGGAAGATTGGGTGGAATTGCTGCGTGCCGGTGATGTTTTAGTAAATCGGTTTCCGAATTACGCCGAAGCTTATGCGTGTGTCGGGACGGCTTGCGTAGAACTCAAACTCTATGACCGGGCGACAACGGTGTACCGGCGCGTGGTGCAACTGGAACCAGATAATCCGATTGCTTGGATTAACTTAGGAAATAATTACAGCGCGCAAGGCAAAGAGGGCGAGGCAGTAGCGGCCTACCGGCGAGTGATTAAGATGCGTCCGCATTTTATGGTGGCGTGGAAGAAGCTGGGGGAAATTTATTGCCGGCAAGGAAAATACAGCGATGCGGTGGCAACCTGGCGGCAGGCAGTCGCGGTCGCACCGGACTATCCACCGGCGTGGGCGAACCTCGGCGTGAGCTACGAAGGCCAAGGTAATTTGGATGACGCAGTCAAAGCCTACCGGCGCGCGGTGCAACTGGAGACGAATTATCCTTTCGCGTGGATTCGGCTGAGCGTGGTGGAAAACCAACTCGGCCGGCATGAAGAGGCGCGGGCGGCCCAACGGCACGCCATCAAGCTCTTGCCGGATTTTCCTTCAGTCTGGTTGAGTTTGGATATCGGTTCAGTTGTGGGTGTGAATGATTGACCGGAACACTGAACTGTCACAAATAATGGATTGACGTTTGTAGAGGTTGTGCGTACAACTTGCGGTGCACTGGAGAAGCCATGACGCCGATTACGAATCTACAATTATCTTCACGCAACGCGCATAGTTGGCACGGCATTTGCGACAGACAGACAGACAGACAGACAGACAGACAGACAGACATCCCCGCCTTCTAAAGCAAAATTTTTCCGGCCAGTTTATCTCCGGCGTTGCGGACGTAATCTTCTTTGCTCCGGACAAGCACTTGTCCGTTCTGCCAGTTCCCTTGTTCAGCATGGAGAAGCCTTGCTCCAACCCGTCGAAGCTTCTGTCCATGCCGGACCAGCCCTTCTCCAACGCGGAGAAGAGCTTGTTTGCGACGGACAAGCCTTTGTCCAACGCAACGAAGCCTTTCTCCGTCACGGACAAGCCTTTGTCCAACGCGGACAAGAGCTTGTCTGGAATACACAAGGTATTGAATTTAAGGGATTTAGCCGATTTAGGAGCCAAAACCGCTCCGACCCACTGTCCGAAACGCCTAACCCAACCCACTGAAAGGCTCTTATGAGCACCCAACTCCGTGTCTTGCTTGGTTTCACGAATGCCCCTGATCATCAACTGGAAGAAACTGCCGGCGCCGTTATCAAAGGGCTGACCGGTAATGCGGCTTACCCGACTCCACCGGTGCAGTTGCCGGCGGTTCAGACTGCGCTCACGAATTTCAGTACCGCCATTGCCGGCCAAGCGCAAGGTGGCCCAGCCGCGACTGCGGATAAGAATAGCAAACGCGATCTCTTAATCGGCCTCCTGCGCCAACTCGCCGGTTATGTGCAGACCAACTGCAAGAATGATTTAGCCACCTTGCTGACCAGCGGCTTTGAAGCCGTGACCAGCAGCCACACGCAAACCGCGTTAGGCAAACCGGTGATTCAGACCGTGGATAACGGCAACACCGGCCAACTGCTGGTGAAAGTGAAACCGATTGCCAACGCCAAATGCTACGAAGTCCGGTATGCGGCTGTTCCGGCCGGTCAAGCCCCCGGCGCATGGCAGAGCGGCGGCTTGTTCACGAACTCGCGTTCGATGCCGGTCAACAATCTGACCGCCGGCACGAACTACACGCTCCAAGTCCGCGCCATCGGCGGCTCCACCGGCTACAGCGACTGGAGCGATCCGGTCAGTCACATGAGTTTGTAGAGCGCGGCAAAATTACTTTCAAACAACAACCAAAACAAAAAAGGAACAAAGAAAAAGATATGAATAATCTGAATGAACAAAAAACAACGAACCCTGAATGGCTGACAAAAATCACTAATCCGATTCCGGTATGGGTTGGGTGGGGAGTCAATGGTTTGGCTTGGGCAATCTTTATTCTGACGAGCAATCACATTTTGGAGTTCATCATGGGATTGGCGTGCGTCTATGTCGGCTTTGTGGCGATTGCCAAACGTGAATCCACCGGAGCGAAGAAACTTATCTGGGCATCTTTTGCCGATGCCATCTGGATGTTCTATTGGGCATTTGCTGTACGAATTGAGGGTGGATCTGGCCTGCTGGATTTAATCCACCGGTTTCTATGAGGCGATGTATGCAAAATAGAAAAACAGAACAAATCTAAAGGAAAACTATGCCTAGAAAACGAATAAAGATTCCAGGAACTAAAGACTATGTCGAAGTAAGTGAAATTAACGACTACATCGAAACACATAAAAACTTTAAGAACCTTCCGCTTGGGCAGTTGAAGGGTATTTTATCAGATATTCAGGCAGAGATTGCTGCTTCAGGTGATGATACCGATTATGCAAATCGGCTAAAGGCGGCGCTGAGGGCGGTTAAAAATATCATTGATACGAAAGAACAACCATAATGAAAAAGTACCACTACACCGACGCCAAGGGCGACCAACAGGGGCCATATTCAATCGAGCAACTGACAAGCTTGAAAGATTTGCGGGTTATTGGTACCCCATCGCCAATTTGGGATGAGACCACCACCAGAACAACAACACTCGGTGAGTTACTTGCGGTTGGACCCAAGGTTGTGCCATTGCCGCCGATTATTCCAACGACCCTAAGGGATTCTTCTAACGGGTGTAAAATCTGCGGTGCAGCGCGGGATCCGCTTGCTGCTCAATGTAAATTCTGCGGTACGGCATACAAGTTGGAGAAATTAACCGGAGAAGTCTATATAAGCGCATTACAGAACCTTCTTGCCAAAATTGATGAGCGTTCTTCCGCTGAGAGTGACTTCTCAAAATTCATGTCTAGTCCTGTTCAGAAAGCACAGCCAAAAATAACTGCTATTTCAACTTTCGCAATGCCATCAGATATCGAGAATCTAATGCAGTTCTTTGCATTCTGTCACGGGAACGCGCAAATGACCGTGGGATTAGTTGATCATTCTGGTGAGCGCCTAACGGGAGCCTGGCAGGGAAAGGCCAAGATGGCATTTACTCAAATAAAAATGAAGGCAATTACAAATCCAAACCTTACACCATATATTGCTGAGTATGAACCATTGTATGGGGTAAATGCGAAAAAGCCTCTCAGCAATATGGCCAAGCTTATCATCATTGGCCTCTGCATATCCGTTCTAATGTTACTGCCCTTAATTGTAGGAAAGATGTTTGGCCTTAAGGACTTTTAATACCGTCAAACCGAAAGCGAAATAACATGGCACTCATTGATGTCGTAAAATTCCAAGGCAACGACCAGGAGTTCGTCTGGAAGTTCCCTTCAGAGAACCTGCGGTTCGGCACGCAACTGGTGGTGAAACCAGCACAACTGGCGTTCTTCGTCAAAGGCGGCGTCATCCTCGACGAGTTCAAAGAAGGCACGGTCACGCTTAAATCGGGGAACATCCCGCTGCTCACGAAACTGATGAGTCTGCCGTTTGGCGGTGATACGCCGTTCCAAGCGGAAGTGTGGTTTGTGAACTTGATCACGAAGCTGAACACGCCGTGGGGTGTCCTCAGGCCCATTCAGTTGGAAGATCCAAAGTACGGAGTCGTGGTGCCGGTGCGGGCGTTTGGGCAGTTCGGATTCCGGGTGGCAGAGCCGCGCAAGTTCATCGAGAAGATTGTGGGCACAGCAAAGGTGTTCACGGCAGCGCAAATCACGGACTACTTTAAAGGCGTGTTGTTGTCGTCGGTGAACTCAAACATCGGCAAGGCGGTGGTGAGGCAGAACATTAGCCTGTTGCAAATCTCGGCGTTCTTGGATGAGTTGGCGGGGTTTTGTAAGGAGAAGATTGCGGTGGACTTCGCGCAGTTTGGATTGGAACTGGTGAACTTTTACTTCCAGTCCATCAATATACCGGAGGAAGACCCCAGCTTCATCAAGTTGAAAGAAATCAAGGAGAAGGCGGCGGAGTTGAATGTCATCGGACGGGACATCTATCAACTCGATAAGAGTATGGATGTGTTGAAAACCGCTGCCGGGAATGAAGGGATGGCGGGGTTGATGATGCAGTCCGGGATGGGGGCCGGGATGGGGATGATGATGGGCGCACAACTGGGCCAACAGGCCGGTCAGATGGCGACACATTTACCACCGGCCGGCGCGGGTGCGCCGCCCCCGTTACCGCAGGCGGCACCGGTGCAATTCCATATTGTGATGAACGGCCAACAGGTCGGGCCGTTTCCGCCG